>RCNB010000407.1_pt1 | contig 29532 bp, 28 predicted proteins | sample 2041321 | NCBI WGS metagenome assembly RCNB01 (sample SAMN09708232, study PRJNA481090) | Marine sediment metagenome, whole genome shotgun sequencing project. | reverse complement strand
CATAGCCAACATAAATGCTGCCATCCGGCCCATACCAGGCGGGAATCCGGTGGCCCCACCATAGCTGGCGGGAAATACACCAGTCTTCTATACGGTGCATCCAGTCAAAATAGGTCTTATTCCAGTTTTCCGGGACAAAACGGATACTACCGTTTTCCACCGCCTCAATCGCCGGTTTCGCAAGGGGTTTGATGCTCACGTACCACTGGTCAGTAAGATAGGGTTCAACGACGGCGCCCGAGCGGTCGCCATGTGGAACCATCAATGTGTGTGGTTCAATTTTCTCCACCAGGCCGGCGGCTTCCAGATCGGCAATGATCTGCTTACGCGCGACGAAACGGTCAAGGCCCCGGTAAGCCTCCGGGGCTTCATCATTAATGCTTGCATCATCATTGAGAACATTAATGACTGGCAGTTGGTGACGTTTGCCCATTTCATAATCGTTGAAATCATGTGCGGGCGTGATTTTTACACAACCGGAGCCAAACTCAATGTCCACGTAGTCATCGGTAATCACGGGAATGACACGATCGGTGAGCGGCAATTCCAGCTCAAGTCCCACCAGGTCCGCGTACCGCTCGTCCTCAGGATTCACGGCCACCGCGGTGTCACCCAGCATGGTTTCAGGCCGGGTGGTGGCAACCACCACATAACCCTTTCCATCCACACGCGGGTAACGGATATGCCAAAGATGACCGGATTCCTCTTCAGCGATGACTTCAAGATCTGACAACGCCGTGTGCAGCACCGGATCCCAGTTCACCAGGCGTTTGCCACGATAGATCAGATCCTCGTGATAAAGCTCTACAAATACCTTGGTCACTGCCCGTGACAGATCCTCATCCATGGTGAAGCGGTCATTGTCCCAATCTACCGAAGCTCCAAGACGACGCATCTGCTTGGTAATCTGGCCACCTGAGTCTTCTTTCCAGTCCCAAACGGCCTCAATAAATTTTTCCCGGCCGATATCATGCCGGGAAATACCATCCTCACCGAGTTGACGTTCGACCACCATCTGGGTGGCGATACCGGCATGATCGGTACCGGGTTGCCATAATGCGGAATCGCCCTGCATACGATGAAAACGGGTCAGAACATCCATGATGGTATCCTGAAAGGCGTGACCCATATGCAGGTTGCCAGTGACGTTGGGTGGCGGCAGCATAATGCAATATGGCTGGCCTTCCTGGTTGGGTGAGAAATAGCCATTCTCTTCCCACACTTGGTACCAACGCCTTTCAATGGCGTCCGGTTGATAACTCTTTTCCATTATTTTCCGTTATTTCTTTATTTCATGCGTTTGAGGTTTTAGCCCCAAATTTCGGTAGGTTTTATATTTCACCCTGGAGGCCTGTCTTTCGTCATTGGCGAAAGGAACGATTTCCAACAGCCGGCTGAATCTTTCAGGTTGTGGCACGGCTTCAGGGCAGAGGTTAATCACCACGTCGGTTGGATTCAAGTCTGAAAGCGTACCAATATGAACGGGTGCCTTACCGGAATCCTTGTCGCCGGTCCTGGTATGCGGCAAAAACCGGCCTTCGGGATATTGCCACATCAATGCATCCAATTGCTCACCGGCGGCTTCCGTGGCGGCGATTATGAAGATATTCTGCTTTCTCTCCCAGGCCATCAACGCCAGGCGGCAGGCCAGTTTGCCCGCCTCTGGTGCCGACTCGCCCAACAGGTAGAAGTCAACCTGGCAAGGCTCGGGTTGAGTGGTTTCGTCGGACATGGAACGAATAATACTGAACCAGGCTTAACCGGCCTGGTTGATCAGGAACTGGGTCAGCAGACCAGCCGGTCTGCCGGTGGAACCCTTGTCATCACCCCAAATCCAGGTCGAGCCGGCACAATCAATATGGGCCCATCGTTGATCCGTGGTAAATCGTGACAGGAAGCAACCCGCCGTGATAGAACCGGCGCCCATGCCACCGACATTTTTCATGTCAGCAAATGTTGATTTGATCTGTGGCTGATAATCGTCCCACAAAGGCAGACGCCAGCCCCTGTCTATTGCCGTCTGGCCCGCTTCGATCAGCTCCTGGGCAAGGTCATCATGTTTGCTCATGATGGCTGAAGCATGGTGTCCCAGCGCTATTACACAGGCACCGGTCAGTGTTGCAACATCGATCAATGCGGTTGGATTGAACCGCTGGCTGTAGGTCAATGCGTCGCACAATACGAGACGGCCCTCCGCATCGGTATTGAGGACTTCAATGGTTTTTCCTGACATTGATGTCAGTACATCCCCGGGCCGGTAAGCATCGCCATCCGGCATATTTTCAGCGGCCGCAACAATGCAAACCACGTTGATGGGCAGTTGCATATCAGCGCAGGCTTCAAATGCGCCGATAACACTGGCCGCACCACCCATATCAAACTTCATCTGCTCCATGTTGGGACCCGGTTTCAGTGAAATACCACCGGTATCAAAGGTGATGCCCTTTCCAACCAGCACGATCGGCCGACTGATATCGTCCAGACCCTGGTACTTGAGAATGATCAGCTTTGACCCGTTTACGCTGCCACGGCCAACAGCCAGCAGGGCTGACATCTTGAGTTTGGCCATTTCATCCTCTTCAAGAATTTCAACACTGACATTTTTATAACTGTTAGCGATCTCGTGTGCGGTTTCCGCAAGAAAGGCGGGATTGCAGATGTTAGGGGGCAGGTTACCAAGTTCTTTTGAACGCAGATAACCTGTGGTAATACCCCTGGTCTCATCCAGCGCAGACTGCAGTTCACTGCCGCCGCTGAATGAAAGACTTTCCAACGGATCGTTATCATGGTCTTTGGGTGCCTTGGTGGCGGTATAGCGATAATTGGCGCGATCGACATTGACCGCGGCCTGGCGAAGTCGCCAGTGGACCTGGTCCAGGTCACTCCCTGCTTCGGTGTTGTCGGCTTCGATGTCATGCAGACATATATGCGCACTGGTGGCTACGTGATCTCTCAGATAAGCGCCGGCAGCGGTGCAAACATTGTCATATCGCACGGCGTTGAATTTTTCAGGCTCGCCAAATCCCATAACCAGGATTCGTTTCGCAGCAATGCCTTCCAGACCATGCAATAGGGTAGTATCTTTCCAATCGGGGCTGACATCACCGCTGTTGATCAGAACCTGCAGCGCGCCATTGCTGGCTTGATCAACCAACCGTGCCGCCCCCTGCAGAACTGTGTCTTCAAGTATTCCTATCACCAGGCAAGCCGTATCGAGTTCTGGTAATGGTGTTGTATCGAGTGTAAATTTCATTGTTTTTGGATCCTTGGCCAATTCCCCGGTCGTAAAAATGGCCAGTGAGTCGGATAACACTGCTAGAATGCGAATAATCGGGCATTCTACAACGATTTAATCACGAAGATACGAAAATTGAGCATACTGCAAAAATACATATTGCGTGAGTGGTTCTGGACTACGCTGGCTGTGAGCATTGTTCTCATTGTGGTTTTGCTCGGTGCGTTTCTCGGCGATATGTTAAAAGACATCGCTGGCGGCAGAGTGCCGGCAGGGCTGATGAGCATGCAGGTACTGCTGCATATGCCGGAAACGCTGGGTAATATTTTGCCATTGGCAGGCTTTGTTGCTGTCATGTGGTGTCTGGGTCGTCTGTACCGGGATCAGGAAATGGCCGTGATGCGCGCCAGTGGTTTTGGTTGGAAGCAACTGGTAAAACCACTGCTCAGCCTGGTGCTTCCACTGTCAGCGATATTATTATTTTTGGGTCTCAGTCTTGCCCCGAAATCCGCTCAAATGGCCGAGCAACAGCTGATAGAGGCGTTTCGCTCGGCTGCTGTGTGGGGTTTGCAGGCCGGTAAGTTTCATGTGCTTCGGCGTGGTGAGCTGATACTTTATGTTGAAGCCATTGAAGCAGACGGCAGCGAGCTGAGAAATATTTTCATCAAGCAACGCCAGGAGGAAAGAGAACAGGTTTGGGTGGCCCAAAAGGGGCGTTACTGGATGGACAGCGAATCCGGCGATCGTTACCTGGTTCTTGAGGATGGCAATGTAGTAGATGTTGCACCGGGGCAACTTGATGTACGGGTATTGCGCTTCGCCCGTAACGACATGCGACTGCCTGAGCCTGAGTTCCGAAAACGAAAGAATAAAGATGAAATCAGGTCAACATCATCGCTGGAACTGTTCAAGAATCGAGATACAAAATCGATTGCAGAGTTGCAATGGCGTTTGTCTCCTGCAATCTCTGTCATCGTCTTAGGTTTACTGGCTATTCCTCTCTCCCACTCAGAACCTCGCGAGGGCAGGGGCGTCAGGATTGTTCTCGGTATCCTGATCTATCTGCTCTACGGCAACCTGCTGTACCTGTGCCGGTCGTGGATGATGGAAGGTGTTCTGCCCACGTATGTCGGAATGTGGTGGGTACATGCCATTTTCCTCATCGTAAGTTTCATATGGGTTCGACAACAAGGGCGGTTTCGCGTGAAGGCTGTGAAATGATCAGAAGAGTAGACAGGTACGTCGGCAAGACTGCCATGCTCGGGATTCTACTTGTCTGGATCAGCCTGACATCATTAATGATGATGTTTAGCGTACTGGGCGAGTTGCGTGACACCACCGCAAATTATGGTGCTTCAGACGCTTTCTGGTTCGTATTGCAAACAGGTCCCAGGATGGCATATCAGATATTTCCGGTCTCTGCACTGATGGGGTCCTTGCTTGGCATTGGTAACCTGGCCAGCGCAAATGAATTGGTTGCATTCCGGGTATCCGGTGTTTCAAGGCTGAGGCTGGCGGCGGCGGGTTTGGCCGGCGCATTAACGATTACCGTACCCGTGATGGCCATTGGGGAATGGATTGCACCAGATGCCGAGCAACATGCCCGCGCGTTCAAATTGAGCGAACTTGTCGGCCAGGTGATTATTGGTGGGCCCTCAGGTATGTGGATGAGAGACGGCAACGATATTGTCAATATCCGGCGCCCTTTGTTGATTGCAGATCGCGGGCAGCAATCCATTAGTTTTCTTGATATTGAAATTCACCATTTTGATGGGTTTTCGGGACTGCAAAAGATCACCCGCGCCGAGAGTGCCTTTTTTGACGGAGAGCAATGGACGCTGGAAAATGTGTCCGAAATAGAAATAGGTCAGTTGGAGGTGGTTCCACAAAAGTTCGAACGCACACCCTGGGTTTCCGGTGTCAAACCTGAATTGCTTGAATCTGCCGTGTCACGTCCGAGCTACCTTTCAATAGGGGCTTTGTGGGACCAGTTGAAATATCTGCAAAGTAATGGTTTGGATGACAGGGTTTATCAATCTGCGTTTTGGGAAAAGATCATTTATCCATTCTCTATACTGGCACTGGTCCTGGCAGGCATGCCTTTTGTGTTCGGGTCCGGCAGGCAACACAACACGGGCTTCAGGATTTTTATCGGAATGACGTTGGGTGGCCTGTTAACCCTGATTAATGATGCTTCGCAAAATCTTGCAGCAGCTTATAGTCTTCCGGTGGCATTCAGCGCGGCGCTACCATCGGTCATTGTGACGACGGTCGCTGTGATGTTTTTGCGGCGCTCGGTTTGAGGGTTCGAAGTAACGTAGGGTGGGTAATTTATTACCCACGGGATCAGAGCTTGTCATGCTGGCAGTCAATGACAACCGGGATGATATGTCGTGGGTAACGAGTTACCCACCCTACGTGACTATTGAATTGACCACCCGCCCCAGCGCCCCTTTCGGTCAAGTGGTACTCGGCGGCCTACACTTGCTTGATCAATAAAGTACGGGCAGCCAGGTCATGCCATCCGCGATTCTTTTTATCCACCAGTGCCCACAGTATGCCAAGCCCAAAAGCAGAGACTGAAACTGCACCGACGAAAAATCGCAGAAAGCATCCGGGCCATGAAATCATCTGATTATTATCGCTGACAAGTTTTATCCGCCAGGCGCGCATTCCAACCGTCATACCACCGTAACGCCAGCAGCCACCGAGATATGCAAAGCAGACAAGCAGCAACCAAAGCGTAAACCAGAAGTCGTGCAGTGCGACCTTTTGCACGTTGCCGAATGGCAATGCAACTGCGGAGGCCAGCATGAGTAAACCAAGCAGTATGACAGCATCGTATAGCATCGCCAGCAATCGTCTGGATAGCGGGCAATAGATTCTATCGGGCCTGGGGTTTATCTGTTTTTCAGGTGGCAAGACAGTTGTCTCCCTGTTGCAGTGCTTAAGTTATCATTTTTTCGATTCAGACCCTGAAAAATATGTGAATTGGTGGTAAATAGCATATTTTTTATCAAAAATTGTTGCAGTTTTGTAGCACTGGCTACTACCCTCGGTTATCCTGAGTCGCCCGAAATTCGGGAATGAATACAAACATACTCTTCGAGATTGTGTTCTAAATACGTATTATCCATCGAACAAACCAATTGGAAACAGGCAATGCCAGATAAATTTATTCGACGAACCACAGGCTTGGTTTTTGGCGCCGTAGCCGTGATGCTTTTAATACCAGGTGCGTATGCCCAGGTTTTGGAAGCCACGGTGAAAACAGAAACCGGTATCAACAAGGCTGCTTCAGGCTCCCAGAAGCGGGTCACCAGCCTGGCCCAGCAGACCACCGATTTATTAGCTGAGTACCGGGCAGTTGTGCGTGAAACTGAAAGCCTGAAAATCTACAACGACAATCTTGAAAGAGTCGTTATGGATCAACGCGCAGAGGTCGTTTCCATCAATCAACAATTGGAAGGGCTTGAAGCAACCAATCGCGGTATCGTGCCTTTAATGCTGGAAATGATTGATACCCTGGACAAAATCGTTGAAAGCGATATGCCGTTCAGACTGGAGGAACGTCGTGCCCGGGTCATTCGTTTGCGTGACATGATGGATCAGGCTGATGTCACTGCATCCGAAAAATATCGTCGGGTGATGGAGGCTTACCAGGGTGAGATGGAATTTGGCCGTACCACCGAGGCATATGCCGAAGCTTTGCCCACAACAGGACAGACGGTTGATTTCCTGCGTGTTGGACGGACATTGCTGGTCTACCAAAGCAGTGACCAGGTGACTACTGGCTGGTTCAACCCTTCCACACGAGCATACGAGAATTTACCGGACAAATACCGACTGGAAGTCAAGGAAGGCCTGGCTATTGCCAAGAATGAGAAAGCACCGAACCTGGTTATGCTACCTGTGCCTGGCGCGGAGGTTGCAAAATGAAAAAATTAAGTTTCATTATGGCAGTATCAATGTTGATGATTTCCGCCACCGCGACTGCCCAGACACTTGATGAGTTGGCAGAGATCGTTCGCAACGCTGCGAATGCTGAAGGGCAAATCAACAAAGAGAGAGAAGCACAGTTCCTGCGGGAACGTGACAATCAGCGCAATCTGCTGGCCCAGGCCAAGGCAGAGAAAAAACGCGAAGAAAAGCGCAGTGATGACCTGAAAACATCGTACGACCGCCTGGAACGTGAATTGGCTGAGCTGACGACTGTGTTGCAGGAACGTATGGGTAATCTCGGTGAACTGTTTGGTATCGTGCGGCAAACTTCGGGTGACATCCAGGCGGCACTGAATGACTCCATGGTCTCCGCCCAACGTTCCGGACGCGGCGAGTTTCTGTCTGAACTGGCGCAACGTAAAGCATTGCCCAATGTTCAGGAGTTGCGCACAGTCTGGTCCAGGATGGTCACGGAAATTGCTGAATCCGGCAAGGTAGTCAAATTCACCACAACCGTTGAGCGCGCCAATGGCGCGAAAGAAGAGCTTGAAGTGGTTCGTGTTGGCGTGTTTAACGCGGTTTCCGGTGGAAGTTTTCTTGATTGGGATTCATCCAAGAGCACGGAAAACCTGATAGAGCTGGCGCGTCAACCAGCGGCACGTTTCCAGTCCATGGCGAATGACCTGCAGAAATCCGCACCCGGTGAGATGGTTTCCATGGCGGTGGATTTCACACGAGGGCAGATACTTCGTGCTGTTGTGCAGAGCAAAACACCCATTGAAAGGGTTAAGGAAGACGGTGGCCCGGTCGGTTATGTCATTATCGGCGTTGGACTATTTGGTTTGCTGATGTGTCTGTGGAAAGCATTCATGCTTTATACCACCGGCAGTCGGATGAAGCGGCAACTGAAGAATGAAACAGCCAACAAGGGCAACCCGCTGGGTCGTGTCATGTCTATTTATTCCGATAATCCGGAAATTGATATTGAAACGCTGGAGTTAAAGCTGGATGAGGCAATATTACGTGAATCCGCACCACTTGAAACCGGCCTGAGCTTTATCAAGGTACTGTATGTAGTGGCGCCATTGCTGGGTCTGTTGGGCACGGTTGTGGGTATGATCGCGACCTTCCAGATGATCACCTTGTTTGGTACCGGTGATCCCCGCATGATGGCTGGTGGTATCTCGACAGCCCTGGTAACGACGGTACTGGGCCTGGTGGTTGCCATACCTTTGACCTTGTTGCACGCATTCCTGCAGGGCAAGAGCAAGGCAATGATCCAGATACTTGAAGAGCAGGCTGCCGGAATCATTGCGAGGCTAGCGGAGCGTACCGTGTGATCTGGTTTTACGACGCACTGTCATCCATCAGGAACTTCCTCGATTTAGGCGGCGATGTCCTCTATGGCATCATGTTGGTGCTGTTCCTGATGTGGACTTTCATCATTGAGCGTCTGTGGTATTTCTATCGGATTCATCCGCAAGAAAAACGCGCTATCGTGTCCACCTGGGAAGCCCGGGCGGATACCCATTCCTGGTATGCCAAGCGTATTCGGGAGGAAATGATCTCGAATACGTCAATCGCATTGAGCAATAACATTGGTTTGATCAAAGCTCTTATCGCGATTTGTCCGCTGTTGGGACTGATGGGGACCGTAACCGGTATGGTGAGTGTATTCGATGTGATGACTTACTCTGGTTCCGGCAACGCCCGTGCCATGGCTGCTGGTGTTTCCATGGCGACTGTTCCGACCATGGCCGGGATGGTTGCGGCATTATCCGGTGTTTATTTCGGTACCTGGCTGGAGCACAAGGCCGTCACTGAAACAGAAGCGCTTGGCGATCTGTTGCAGTCACACTGATGAGGTTTTTATTATTCAGATTATGCAGTTTACAAGCGGACATGAGAGATTAATGCATGGCTAGACGACATGCACATACAGATGATGCAGAAATCAACATCACGCCCATGCTTGATATTGTTTTCATTATGCTGATCTTCTTTATTGTCACCACGTCCTTTACCAAGGAGACCGGTGCAGCAGTGGTCAAGCCCATTGCTGAACAGGCGGTAGCACTGCGTAACGGAACCATCTTGATAGGGATTAAGTCGAATGATGATATATGGATGAGCAAACGACTGATCGAATTAAGGGAGGTCCGCTCGATGGTAGAGCAGGCGAAAGCGGAGAATCCCAAGGGCAGCGTGGTAATTGTTGCCGATAAGGATTCGCGCATTGGCACCGTCACCCAGGTGATGGATCAAGTCAGAATGGCGGGTGTGCAGGGTATCGCTATTTCTGCTGAAACTCCCAGTGGTTAGCTGATATGAATAGATTTAGAGGCCCAATTTCTGCTTTGCTCGCTGTTGGCGTGACTTTCGGTTTATTCCTGTTCATGTTCAAGTTGATTTCATCGGGTGGCAATAACCAGGAAGAGCTTGAGGCGATTGCCGGTATTCACTTTGGTCCCGTTGAAATCCCCGATGACGTGTTGACAAAAAACCGGCGTATCCCGAAGAAGCCACCGCCACCCAAGAACCCGCCACCACCACCCAAGATGCAGGTCTCCAAGATGGACCAGTCGGTACAGAATATGCCAACACTGGATTTGCCAAACCTGGATGTTCCGATGAGCGGTGGTGAAGGCATGTTTATCGGCAATTTTGCCAGCGTAGACAGGACCGAAGAAGGCGACATCATCCCGATCGTTGTTATTCGGCCCATGTATCCCCGTGAAGCGCAGATGAAAGGACTGGAAGGCTGGGTGAAAGTTGAATTTACGATTACTGCCATCGGCACGGTCAAAAACCCGAAGGTCATCGATGCCAAGCCGCCACGTGTATTTAACCGTGAAGCCATCAGGGCCATTCTGAAATGGAAATTCAAACCACGGGTCATAGATGGTGTGGCCGTGGATCGCCCGGCGACACAGATTATCGATTTTACCCTGGACCAGTCTGGGAGCTAGTGGATGTACGTTTTGATTAGAAAGTATCTATTTTTTGTTCTGTTAGCTGTTCTGGCAGCATCCATACCTGCCCAGCTACTGGCACAGGCATCGGAATGTGGAAAGAAACGCGACAGGCAACAGGGTACGTTGAATGAAACGACCTGGAAAAGACTGAATGATGTCTACGAGGATGTCGGTGAAGAGAAGTACGACATTGCCTATGAAAAACTGCAGAAGATGGCCCAAAGAAACGGCGACAAGTATCAAAAAGCTGTCATATCCCAGGCAATTGCCCAGGTGGAATGGGCGCGTTCAAATTATGATCAGGCATTAACTTATTTTGAGCAGGCCGTCGCACTCGATTCCTTGCCTGACCTGACACATTTTTCCCTGATGTATCAGATCGCCCAACTGTATTACATGAAAGACCGTTACGACGAGGCGCTGGATAAACTTGACCTGTGGATGTGCAAGGTTCCCGAGGAGAAAGTTACCGACGTTGCCTATGTATTGAAAGCATCCCTGCATGCGGCGAGGGAAGACTGGAGAAACGTTTTGATTGCGATCGATCAGGCAATTTCCATGTCTGACGAGCCAAAGGAATCCTGGTATCAAATGAAGCTGGCTGCTCATTTTGAGTTGGAGCAATTTCCGAAAGCTGCGCAGACCCTGGAGACACTGATTCAGAAATGGCCGGACAAAAAGACCTACTGGGTTCAGCTTTCCCAGATTTACTACAAGCTTAAGCAATCTGACGAAGCGCTTTCCATACTCGCATTGGCGTACCGTCGCGATATGCTGGATAAGCAGACCGATCTGATGTATCTGTCAAGCTTGTATTCCAACGCCGATGTGCCGTTCAAGGCTGCCGAGGTATTGCAAAAGGGTTTAGAAGACGAGATTGTTGAGACAAGTACAAGAAACTGGACGATCACTGCTGATGCCTGGTATGCAGCCGAGGAGATGGAGAAATCGCTGTCGGCCTATGAGAAAGCAGGACAGGCATCTGAAAATGGTGAAATTGATTTGCGTCGCGCATACATCCTTGTGGATATGGAACGCTGGGATGAGGCGGCACAAGCGGCTAATTCCGCACTTGAAAAAGGCGGTTTCAGCGACAGAAAAACCGGTGACGCCTACGTGCTACAGGGTATGAGTGAATTCAATCTTGGAAACTACAACAAGGCCAGTACTGCCTGGGGCCGGGCCAGCAAATACCCAAGAGCCAAAAAGTCCGCTCAGCAATGGATGAACCACATGCGCGAGGAGCGGGCCAGGAAATCTTGAACCTGCATTCAAAGGACGTGGCATGGCTGTAAAACAAGACCCGCTGATCGAACGTTTCCTGGATACTGTCTGGGCCGAGCGCGGTTTGAGTGACAACAGTCTGCAAAGTTACAGACACGATCTACTGCACTTGCAAAACCGTCTCGCCATTCGAAAAAAAACCCTCAAAGCGGCAACACGTGAAGACCTCCTGGCGGTACTTGCGGCCGAAATCCAGCAGGGAAAAAGCCCCCGCTCAGTATCAAGGTATCTTTCTGCCTACCGTCAGTTTTATCGTTGGCTGGTACGCGAGGGAGCCATCAGCAGCGACCCGGTGGCCTTGATAGAAAGTCCGAAAACAGGCCGCGGCTTACCCAAGGCTTTGACGGAGCAACAGGTTGAAACCCTGTTGGCGGCACCGGATTTGGATTCCAGACTGGGAAAACGTGACAAATCCATGCTGGAATTGATGTATGCCACAGGCCTGCGGGTCAGTGAACTGGTTGGTTTGGAGTTATCCAATTTGAACCTGAACCAGGGGGTTGTCAGGGTAATGGGCAAAGGGCAAAAAGAACGCCTGGTACCGATTGGGGATTTGGCCCACGAAAGTCTCAAGGACTACCTGGCCAGCGGCAGGCCTGAACTTCTGAAAGGCGCACAAACCGACAGCGTATTTGTTACTTCACGCAAATCTGCCATGACACGTCAGGCATTCTGGTACATGGTGCGGCGATACGCTGCGCAATGCGACATACCGAAAAATCTGTCACCACACATGCTGCGTCACTCATTTGCGACACATCTGCTCAACCATGGGGCTGACTTGCGGGTTATTCAGTTATTGCTGGGACACAGTGACCTTTCAACCACGCAGATTTATACCCACATCGCCCGCGAGGGTTTGAAACGCATGCATGAAACCCATCACCCGCGTGGCTAGGTTTTCAGCATAAAATTACCAAACTTCTAAAAAAACCGTTGAACTTTTCCCTGCATGCATGTCCAATGCCCCGATGGTACAGTCTTAAAACAGAATCGGAGAATATAATGAATCGTATACCGCTGATTATTGCGGCCCTATTAGTTGGCTTGAAGATAACAACTGTGTATGCAGGCTCAGCAGATGAAAGTAATTACGGTGTCGTTGAAGAAAAGCTACGCGCGTTGGTGCCCAATGCGAAAACCATTGCGATATCAGAAACTCCGATCAAAGGCATCCTGCAGGTTCAGATCAATAGCGATATCGTTTATGTGACCGAGGGAGCTGAGTATCTGGTACAGGGTCAGATCATTGATCTTGATACACGTGACAACATTACCGATCAGGCCAAATCCGGAATACGGATGGGTCTTTTGACCGATTTGAATCGGGATGAGCAGATTTCATTTGCGCCGGAGAAGACAAAATTCGATTTGCTGGTATTTACAGATCTTGATTGTGGATACTGCCGTAAACTACATAATCAAATGGCAGAGTACAACGAACAAGGTATCGCCATTCATTACCTTGCGTTCCCACGTGCCGGGGTTGGCTCGACTTCATACGACGACTATGTATCTGTCTGGTGCGCCGATGATCAACAAGAGGCCATGACACTGGCTAAAAACGGTACTGATCCCGAGCCGAAAAAATGCGCGAATCCGATAGCAGATCAATACAATCTTGGTCATGAAGTCGGTGTAACCGGCACTCCTTCGATGGTTACGCTTGACGGTACAATGATCCCGGGCTATATGCCGCCAGAACAATTGCGCCAGAGGCTGGAATCACTGGCAGCACCCGCAGAATAATAAAATTTAGAGAATTCACCAATCGTTAAGAAACGACTACCCATGGCTGTCATGATTGTCCGCCTTATGGGCTAATTTGTCTCAATTGATACCGGTCAGCCGTTATAATGTTGTTTGCTGAAATGGGAGTGATGTTTTGACCGAATTTACCTGCCTGTTTGGTGGCCCGGCTTTTTCTGAATTTCACAGACAAAAACTGGTTGACGGTTTGAGCCGGAATACGCTTCAGGAGCTATCGTTCACGGCGCAATTCATCTATTTCGTTGAAAGCCCGCAAGTGCTTTCCGCAGACAGGCTACAACAGCTTGAAGCACTGCTGCAGGCCAAGCAAACAAACCCGCTTGATTCTCAACCCCAATCTCTAATCCAATTGGTGGTGCCAAGGCTGGGAACACAATCACCCTGGTCCAGCAAGGCGACCGATATTGCGCATCGATGTGGTCTGGACAAGATCAGCCGAATTGAGCGGGGAACCCTGTTTCACCTCCCGGCTGAAGTTTTAGAGTCGCAGAAGTTGGCAATCATCAAGCCGCTCATTCACGATCGTATGACGCAAACGGTACTGTCTGATATTGAAGAAGCGCGGGCCTTGTTTGATCATCATCCGGCCAGGCCCCTGGGTTTTGCCGACCTTTCAGAAAATGCCAAAGAGGCGCTTGAGAAGACCAATAGTGAACTCGGCCTGGCATTGTCGGCATCCGAGATTGATTATCTGATAGCCGCTTATGAACAGTTGGGCCGCAATCCGACCGATGCGGAACTAATGATGTTCGCCCAGGCGAACTCGGAGCATTGCCGTCACAAGATATTTAATGCTGACTGGACACTGGATGGTGAGCCTCAGGAGCTTTCACTATTTGCGATGATCAGAAACACCCACGCACAGAGTCCGGCTGGCGTGCTGTCTGCTTACCATGATAATTCCGCGGTGATTAAAGGGCGTCGTAGCGAGCGTTTCTTTCCGCAACCCGATAGCGGCGAATATGCCTACCTGATTGAAGATGTAGGTATACAGATCAAGGTGGAGACCCATAATCACCCCACGGCAATTTCGCCGTTTCCGGGTGCGGCTACCGGCTCCGGTGGCGAAATCCGTGATGAAGCTGCAACAGGACGTGGAGCGCGACCAAAGGCCGGTTTGACGGGCTTTTCAGTCTCCAATCTCCTGTTGCCTGGAAATTCGAGGGACTGGGAAGAGAGCTCCGGCAAACCCGACCGTATTGCCAGTGCGCTCGATATCATGATCGAAGGACCGGTAGGCGCAGCCTCTTTTAATAACGAATTTGGCAGACCGGCACTGACAGGTTATTTTCGTACTTTTGAGCAATCCATCGGTGGTCGCCTGTGGGGCTATCACAAACCCATTATGCTGGCTGGCGGCATGGGTAACATTCGTATAGGGCATGTAGAGAAATTGCGTCTATCGGAGGGTTCCGCTGTCATTGTGTTGGGTGGACCGGCCATGTTGATTGGTCTTGGTGGTGGTGCGGCATCTTCTGTTGGCAGTGGTCAGGGCTGTGAGGAACTGGATTTTGCCTCGGTTCAGCGTGGCAATCCTGAGATGCAACGACGTTGTCAGGAAGTCATAGACCGCTGTTGCGCCCTGGGTGATTCCAATCCGATTGTTTCAATACACGATTGTGGTGCGGGTGGTTTGTCCAATGCTTTACCCGAGTTGCTGAATGACAGTGAGCGTGGAGGTGTACTTGAGCTGCGGGAAGTTCCCAGCGCTGACGGTGCCATGTCACCTATGGAGATCTGGTGTAACGAGTCACAAGAACGTTATGTCCTCGGTATAGAGCATGACCGCCTGGAAGAATTTGAATTTTTGTGCAAGCGTGAGCGTTGTCCTTATGCCGTACTTGGCACAGTTACTGCTGAGCGTCTGTTGCGTCTGAACGATGCTTTATTGCATGAGCCACCGGTCGATATGCCGCTGGAAGTGTTGTTGGGCAAGACACCCAAAATGCATCGCGATGCGACCTCCGAAAAGCTTGTGCCGGCTGTAGCCCTGGCCGGTCAGACCGATCTGGAGAAGGATGTCTTCAGGGTTTTGAGGTTTCCCGCTGTCGGCAGTAAATCGTTTTTGATCACCATTGGTGACCGTTCGGTCGGAGGCCTGGTCGCACGTGACCAGATGGTGGGACCATGGCAGGTTCCGGTCGCGGATTCGGCAGTGACATTACATAGCTTTCACGGTTACACAGGTGAGGCCATGGCAGTGGGTGAACGGACACCACTGGCAGTAGTGGACAGCCCGGCCGCTGCCAGGATGGCCGTGTGTGAGGCCATTACCAACATTGCCAGTGCCCCGATTGCCAGTCTTTCGGATGTGCGTCTGTCAGCGAACTGGATGGCGGCAACGGGAGAAAAGGGGCAGGACGCCGCCCTCTACGAAGCCGTGAAAGCCGTTGGTATGGAGTTATGCCCCGAACTAGGCATAGCCATTCCAGTAGGTAAAGATTCCCTGTCTCTTAAAACGGACTGGATAGACAACAATCAGCCAAGACATATGCTCGCACCCGTCTCCCTGGTGATTACCGCTTTTGCACCAGTCACCGATGCCCGCAAGGCTGTTACGCCACAGCTCGATTGCGCTTATGATGACAGTCGTCTGCTGTTGATTGACCTGGGTGGTGGCGCAAACCGTCTGGGTGGGTCCTGCCTGGAGCAGGTGTACGGGGCATTCAGTCAACAGGTTCCGGACCTGGGTAATGCGCAACAGCTTGCCGGCTTTTTTGCAGCCATCCAGGAGTTGATTGCAGCAAGTCAGATCATCGCTTACCACGATCGATCAGACGGTGGTTTGATTACCACGCTTTGTGAAATGGCTTTCGCGGGGCGCTGCGGGCTTGATCTGTCTTTTGAAAAACCCCGGCTTGGTGATGGCGATGAGCTGCGGGCATTTTTGTTTTCCGAGGAAGCAGGCGCAGTGGTCCAGATTGCCGAATCGCATATGGAAAGCGCGATGGCTTGTTTTTCCCGGCATGGGTTGGAAGACATCGTTGAGGATATCGGTGAACCGGTTGACGGTCATGACCTCAGTATCAAAGCAGCTGGAAAACCGTGCTTTCAGAGCGACCTGCGTGATCTTCACCAGGCCTGGAATGAAACCAGCTTTGAAATTCAAAAATTACGCGACCACCCGGATTGCGCAGAGGAGGAGTTCAGCAGAACCCTGGAATGGGAAACAGCTTTTCTGGAACCGACGGTGAGTTTCGACCCGTTAAGGAAGACGCAATCACCCGCCATACACGAGGGCACGAAACCTGCCATCGCGATTTTGCGTGAACAGGGTGTCAATGGACAGATTGAAATGGCAGCAGCATTCGACGCGGCAGGATTCAGGGCCGTTGATGTGCATATGTCAGACCTGCTGGAGAAACGTAGCAGTTTGTCAGAATTCCAGGGTCTGGTGGCCTGTGGTGGTTTTTCCTATGGCGATGTTCTCGGTGCGGGGCGTGGCTGGGCAGCTTCCATATTGTTCCAGAATGAGCTGAGAGATCAGTTTGCAGAGTTTTTTGAGAGCAAAGATCGCTTTGCACTCGGTGTTTGCAATGGCTGCCAGATGCTTTCCTCACTTAAGGATATTATTCCGGGTACTGATATGTGGCCGAGTTTTGTGGCCAACCGTTCGGGTCAGTTTGAAGCCCGTCTGAGTTTAGTTAAAGTATCAGAGTCGGCTTCGCTGTTTTTCAGGGGTATGACAGGCAGTCTTTTGCCGGTGGCAACTGCCCACGGTGAAGGACGTGCGCAATTTCCACTGCAACAGATATCTCAATCCCAGGTTGCCTTGCAATACGTGGATGCCAGCGGTCGTGCCGTGGCCCAGTACCCGCAGAATCCTAATGGTTCCCCGCTGGGCGTCACCGGCTTGTGCAATGACGATGGTCGGATAACAATCATGATGCCGCACCCGGAGAGAACCTTGCGTACGGTGAACTTTTCCTGGGCGCCGGCCGATTGGCCGGAATTGTCACCATGGCAGCGTATGTTTAGTAATGCCCGTCAATGGGTGAAATAATCAACAAGCAGGCGGACAACCAGGGTTTGCGGTTGAGCGAATTATTGATCCTGGCATTTTTGTGGATGATATTCGGTTTCATGCTCTGGTATTACCTGAGCGCTTTCCACGGTGTACCGGTGCGCTTGTTGGCCAGCGAAATACTTTCCCGTGTCCTGGATGATAATTTCATGGGTATTATCCCCAACCCCGATAAGCACTATCTTTTCCAGGTACAGACACAGATTCCATTTGTATTTCCAGACGGCAGCCGCGAGGCTTTGGGTTTTATCGTCAATCCGCTGATCTATGGTTTTGGTTTGCCGCTATTATTCGGCCTGGTAATGGCTTCCGGTGTTTCCTTTCTCAGGAAAATGGGTGTTTTGTTGGTCGGCTACGTCTGTGTCATGCTGATACAGGTGTGGGGCGTGGTTTGGCAGACATTGAAAATGCTGGCTTTTAATTTCGGTGCCGATGCCCACCAGATTGTGGCAGACGCCGGTATTTCAGATGAGCTGATTGCCTTATGCTATCAGTTAGGTGTTTTGATATTACCACCACTGGTACCCGTTATTTTATGGATACTGGCCAATTGGTCACTGGTTGAGCAATTTACAGGATGGCATGGAAAACCGAAATCATGAACACCGAAATGACGAACTTGGGAACTGTCGGGGCATGACCGTGGTCTTTGTCAGCGACAATCACCACTTTACAAGGTCGAATATACTGACCAATGGATGGGGCTATAATTTCAACAACGGTTCGAACCCCTCAGGGATACTACGTGCAAGCAACTGAAGAATTACAAAATCAAAAAACGCAACTCCCCGGTTCTGTTGAGGATGAGGTCTGTGTTTATCTGATCGATAGTGGTCGATTAAAACAATCTGATCTGAAGCGTGCCGAGACATTCCGTGATCAGAATGGGGGTGACCTCATTACTTTGCTGGTCCGTCTTGGGCTGGTTTCGGAACGTGATGTCGCCGAAGCCGAGTCCAGCTTGCTGGAACTTCCACTGATATCGACCGCAGATTTACCCGAAGAGGCACCGGATATCGGCAAACTGTCTTTACGGTATCTGAAACAGAACCTGTTGTTACCGGTTGCTGCTACCGATACCGAGATGGTGGTTGTCATGGCCAATCCGAGGGATCAATTCGCGCTTAAAGCACTGGCCATGGCCAGTGGCAAAAATATCAGCCCACAGGTAGGTGTCGCTTCCGAAATAGAAAATGGAATTGAGAAATTATATGGTGTTGGTCGCAGCGCCATGGGCCAGATAATTGATACCCTCGGCGAAGGTAATGATGATCTGGAAGACGTTGAACATCTGCGTGACCTCGCCTCTGAAGCCCCGGTCATCCGCCTGGTTAACCTGGTGATGCAAAGGGCGGTTGAGGCCCGGGCTTCTGATATCCACATTGAGCCGTTTGAAAACCGGCTCAAAGTGCGTTACCGGATCGATGGCGTATTGCAGGAAGTGGAGGCTCCGCCTGCGAGTTCCACTGCGGCCGTGATCTCCCGTGTCAAGATCATGGCACGGCTGAACATCGCCGAACGCCGTCTTCCACAAGATGGCCGTATCATGCACCGGGTACAGGGTAAGGAGCTGGATTTACGTGTTTCAACGATTCCCACATCTCATGGTGAGAGCGTGGTAATGCGTATTCTGGATCGTGAAAGCATTGTGCTGGATTTTGATTCACTGGGTTTTGATGAAGGGCTACAGAAGGAGTTTGTAAAAAATCTGGAAATGCCGCATGGCATCATCCTCGTCACCGGTCCGACCGGTTCGGGTAAAACAACGACGTTGTATACGGCTTTGAGCCAGATCAATACGCCGGCAAGAAAAATCATCACGGTGGAAGATCCAGTTGAGTACCAGCTGGAGGGGATCAATCAAATCCAGGCACAGGCATCTATCGGTCTTGATTTTGCACATGCTCTCAGAGCCATCGTACGACAGGATCCCGACGTTATCATGATCGGTGAAATGCGTGATCTGGAAACGGCCCGTATCGCGATTCAATCCGCCTTAACCGGTCATCTCGTGTTGTCTACCATTCATACCAATGATGCAGCAGGTGGTATCACCCGTATGCTGGATATGGGTGTTGAAGATTACCTGTTGACCTCCACGGTTAACGCCATTCTAGCGCAGCGCCTGGTCAGAACACTGGGCAAGGAAGCAAAGGAGGCCTATAAGTTGCTGCCGGAAGTCGCGATAGAAATGGGTTTCGGCGAGTTCTTCCCACAAGACAGCTATACGGTATATCGGCCCGTGCCCACGACAGAGAATCCAACCGGCTATTTTGGCCGGACAAGTATCCTGGAATTGTTACAGATGACAGATTCCATCCGCCGGTTGATCATGCAGAAGGCAACCTCGGGTGAAATCCACGACCAGGCGGTGATGCAGGGTATGCGCACCATGTACCAGGATGGTCTGCTGAAGTGTCTGCATGGAGTAACCACACTTGAAGAAATCCTCAGAGTGACACAGGAAGCCTGATGCCATTGTTTGAATATAAGGCGGTTTCCCCGTCGGGTGAAACCGTACGCGGTACGATGGAGGCGCCTTCCGAGGCGTCGGTGATTGCCAAACTGCAGGAAAGTGGCAATATTCCGCTGTCGACCAATGCGGCGGGCGAGGGTGGTTTCAGCCTGGACTCCCTGAGTCTGAAAAGACGTGGCATGAACGCGCGTGAAGTGGGTCAGTTTACCCAGCAAATGTCGACCTTGCTTGGCGCTGGCTTACCACTTGATCGTTCACTCCAGGTGTTGCTTGATCTATCTGAAAATGCCCGTGTCGAGCAAACAGTTTCGGCCATTCGGGACCAGGTCAGGGAGGGCGGAAGTCTTTCTGACGCGCTGGATGCCCAACACGGTTCATTCAGCAGGTTATATATCAACATGGTACGCGCCGGTGAAATTGGCGGATCCCTGGATACAACACTGGACCGGTTGGCGGATTACCTGGAGCGCTCCAAAGACCTGAAGGACAGTGTGATTTCAGCCATGATCTACCCCATCATGCTGATGGTTTTGGCCGGTGGTTCTTTGGTTCTGTTGCTGGTCTATGTTATCCCCCAGTTCACACCGATTTTTGAGGAACTCGGTGGCGATCTGCCGATGATTACAAAGATCGTACTGGCTGCCGGAGGTGTCCTGCAGAACTTCTGGTGGGGATTGATCGGCCTGACGATATTGGCCGTGTATTTGTTTCGTCGCATGCTGGCAAACCCGGAACAGCGTCTGCGCTGGGATACCTGGGTGCTGGGTGCGCGCTGGGTTGGAGACCTGGTAAGCAAAATGGAGATCGCGCGTCTTTCAAGAACACTGGGGACCTTGCTGACCAATGGCGTGCCGTTATTATCCGGCTTGACCATCGCCCGTAACGTGATGAACAATAGCCTGTTGCGACAGAGTGTTGAAGCAACGACCCAGGAAGTCAAAACAGGCGGTGGTTTAGCCCACAACCTGGCGGAAACCGGACACTTCCCAAAGCTTGCACTACAAATGGTCAGCGTGGGTGAAGAAACCGGCCAGTTGGATGAGATGTTGCTGAAAGTCGCAGACACCTACGATAAGGAAGTGAGAAACACGATTGACCGGCTACTGGCGGTTTTTACACCGTTTGTCACGCTGTTGATGGCGGTCATGATCGGTACCATTGTCATGTCCGTATTAATGGCAATCATGGGTATTAATGAACTGGTTGGCTGAAAAGACGGTCACAGATTAAAGAAATGCAATAAGCAAAATCAGCCGGTTTCATGGGAACCGACGATTACACAGATAGAAACACTGGCAGGAGACTTTGGGAATGAATATCAGAATGCATAGAAAGATGCACAACAATGGACAGCGTGGTTTTACGCTGGTCGAATTGCTATTGGTGTTAGTGATACTGGCGTTAATTGCCGGCCTGGTTTTACCGGGTATTATCGGTAAGGCCGAAAGTGCCAAGGCCAAGGCGGCCTCATCACAAATAAGCCGTATTTCGATGTCGGTAGAGAGTTTCTACCTCGACACGGGTAGTACGCCATCCTCACTTGATCAGTTGGTCAACGAACCCTCCGGTGTCAGTGGATGGAATGGCCCATATATTAAAAACTCCCTGTTAAAAGACCCCTGGGGCAAACCGTACAGGTATCGCGCACCAGGAGATCATGGCGATTTTGATATCGAGTCCTTTGGCGCCGATGGTCAGCAGGGTGGTGAAAAGAATAAAGCAGATATAAACAGCTGGGATTAGTATGGGTTCTTGGTGCAACCTGAGAACCAGGTTCTAGTGAATTTTCATGGGTTTAACAAGATTGGCCAAGATCGGGGTTTTACCCTGGTCGAGATTATGGTGGTCATGGTTATCATTGCGCTGGTCATGGGGCTGGTTGCAACATCCATGGCACGGAGTATTTCCGGTGCGGAGGCGCGGGCTGCGTCCCGCAATCTGGTGGCGTCACTGCGCTATACCAGGGCCCGGGCGATCATTGATAAAAAGGAACAGGTCTTCCAGGTTGATACTGAAAATCGTACTTACCAGGCCCCCGGACGCAAACAGATTACATTACCCAAAGGTGTGGAAGTGAGCATTACAACTGCACGCTCGGAGTTCACCTCCGAAAGTGTGAGTGGAATACGGTTTTTCCCCGATGGTGGTTCAACCGGCGGTCACGTAGAGCTACTGGTTAATAAACGCGAGTACCGGGTGAATGTTGCCTGGCTGACCGGCGAGACACATATGGAGCGGGCAGAGGGATGAGACCTCTGAGACGACTACCGTCAAACCGGGGCAGGCGAAGCACCGCTGGTTTTACCCTGCTTGAGGTGATGCTGGCCTTTGTCATTTTTGCCCTGAGCTTTGCCACTGTTCTGGAAATAATGGCGGGTTCGATGCGCAGTGTCCGACGGGCGAGTGACGATACCCAGGTGGCCTTGCTTGCCCAGTCTGTTATGGACCAGGTTGGTATCGAAATTCCAATTGAAGAAGGCCAGTTCAGTGGAACGGGTATGGATCGCTATCAGTGGCAATTGGGTATATATCTGTACGCGGCAAGTGGTGACGACGTGGCTACCCAGGAATTGGCCGAGATGTCAGGAATCGAGCTTTACCAGGTTGAACTGGATATTGACTGGGAAGTAGGACGAGGTCAGAGAAATCTGCATTTCAGCACCATACGCAGTATTTTGGCGAACCGTCCATGAGAAAACGGCTCAACAAAAAGCCGGCCGGGGCGAGGGGGTTTACCCTGGTTGAGTTATTGCTGGCGATCACGTTGATGAGTATTTTGCTGGGATTGACTTATACCGGACTGCGTGCGGCCACGCGCTCATCAGAGCGTGGTGAAGTGCTGCTGGCTGCCGGTGGGGAGTTACGCGCATCGCATCAATTCATGCGTCGTCAACTTAACCAGATGCTGCCTTTATCATTTGCCCTGGCAGGTGGAGGTGATGAGATTCGTGTGGTTTTTGAAGGTGACTCAAGGCATATCCAATACGTGGCCCCGATGCCCGGGTACCTGGGCACCGGTGGTCCGCAGGTGCAGTTGATTGAGTTGGCGCAAGGTGATGATGGCGATGTCGTTGTCCAGTTCAGCCACGCATTGCTGCAGGGTTTTGAGCAGGACCGCTTGTTCGACCGGGATCCGGTTATTTTGCTTGAAGGTGTAGATTCAGCCGCTTTTGAATTCATGGGCAGGGATGAAGAGGGTGAATTGACCGGTTGGACATCCAGCTGGGATCAACAGGGCGTACTACCGGTTGCGGTGCGTCTGGATCTTGAGTTCGCCGAGGACTTGAATCTGCGCTGGCCAGACCTGTTGGCTGGCGTGAAAGTAGATGAGCAGGCAGTCATGGGGTTCGCGGGTCAGGTAGGTACTCAGGCAACCTACAAAAATGCCATTAATGACCTGATTAAAGGCAAGGACAGGCAATGATTAATGCCTGTCGCATCAATTCTCAACGCGGTATAGCCCTGGTGTTGGTGTTGTGGGTTTTATTGTTACTAACAATAATTACGGCTTCATTTTCGCTGATGGCACGCATGGACCGATTGGAGGCAAATACACTGCTGTCGGGAACACAGGCACGTATGAGTGCTGAGGCTGCCATCAACCTGGCTGTACTGGCGCTACGTGATCCTGATGATGAAACCAGGATGATAGGGGACGGGCGCGTTTATCAAACGGAACTGGACGGAATCCTGGTGGAGGTCAGTGCGATAGATGAACGGGGTAAGTTGGATATCAATGCAGCTGACGAGTTATCGTTAGCAAACTTGTTTATCGGGCACGGAATGGAAATGACTGAGGCAGAGATTCTGGCTGCCGCTGTGCTGGATTGGCGTGATCAGGACGAGATGGAAAGAGTTAACGGAGCCGAGGAAGATGCCTATTTTTCGGCGGGACTGGAAGTGGGTCCGGCCAATAGAAATTTCATGATGACGGAAGAATTATTGCAGGTTATTGGTATGCCGTTTGAGTTGTACCGCCTGTTGGAACCGGGCGTTACGGTGTTCTCCCGTGCCGCTAAACCCAACCCCGCCTTTGCTCCGGTGGAGGCACTGATGGCACTGCCGGACATTACTTATGAAGAAGCAGTGAACTTTGTGGAGGAAAGGAACTCTCAAATACCCGGAGAATCCCTCGGAACGGAATTACCAAATGGTGTTGTGGTGATGGAACAAGGCAGGGGGGTCACGTATAGTATTCAGGCCAGGGCGACTATGCCCAATGGCGTTTGGGAACAGCTAGAAGCCACAATCCGGATCGGGGGAAACAGCGTTGGTAGCCCCTACCGCGTATTGCGATGGCGTGAAGGATTTCAACTTTAGGACCTTTTGACACGGATGGCCATCGCACTTAACAACAGCATACAGAATATCCGCTCGCGATTTGAGAATGGCCCTGCCGGCCAGTTCTTTCACTGGTGGGGGGAAGAGTTGCGCAATGCGATGCCTGCGAAGCTCCGTGCACGCATGCAATATGCCCGTCGCAAATTATTGATGGAGATCGGTGACGGCGAAGTTGCCTTGAGCATAGACGACGCTGAATCGATTCAATCACTGGATTCATTGTCCATTGAGGGGGATGCCCAGTTACAACAGCAGCGGATTCGTGAATTACTGCTGCAACATGAACTCACAGAGGTTAGTCGCGACTTAATTCTGTCAGAAGACGTTGTGCTGCAAACAGAAGTGGTCATGCCACTCGCTGCTGAAGCAAACCTGAGACAGGCAGTGGCCTATGAAATGGACCGGCATACGCCTTTCCAGGCCGAAGAGGTTTTTTATCAGTGGCGTATTTTGAGCCGGGATCGTGACGCTGGTCAGCTTCACTTTGATCTTTTTGTCACGCCCCGTGAACCGGTTGAGGCTCATATTGAACTGTTGAAGCGACTGGGGCTTGCACCAACCGGTGTCGATGTTGCCGGCGATGACGGGCCACTGGGGATCAACTTGTTGCCGGTGGGATTGCGTTACCATTTGGTCAAACAACAAGTTCGTGTGAATTGGATCATTGGAGCGGCCACGGTATTTCTGCTGATATTTGTTATGACGCAGTCATTATGGCTTCGTGAGCACCAGATTCAAGCGGTTGAGGAAGCTATTGAGGGTGTACGTGCCGAGGCCCTGGCTGTTCAACAAATCCGTAAGCAGATCGATGATGCCACCGAGGCTGCCGGTTTCTTGCAAACACATAAAATAGAAAATGGATACAAGCTCAAGATGCTCGCAGAACTGACCCGCATCCTGCCTGATGATACCTTCCTGGACCGCTTGTCTCTTCATGCTGAAACCGCACAAATGCAAGGCAAATCATCAAATGCGCAGAGCTTGATTGAACTAATCAATGATTCTCCGCTTTTTGAAAACGCGTCTTTCCGCGGACCCACGCGACTGGATAGCCGCAGTGGCAAAGAGATTTTTGATTTGAGTGCCGGTAACAGAATGCCCGGGAATACGGTTGATGAAACACCGCAGGATGCTGGCTGATGCAAGTAATACCAGATCAACGCAATTCAAAAACCACGGCTTTACTGCTATTGGCTATTGCCATGATACTGGTGTATCTGCTGGTGTTTCATTGGTTCGTGCAGCGGCACCGGGAATATGCCGGAGAAATAGGCGATTTACGTGAGCAATTGGGCCGTTTTCAGACCGTGGCTGGTCAGCGTGAATCATTGCAGGCACGTCTGGGCCAAATAGGTACTTCTCAAAATGATGCCGATCTGTTTCTTGAGTACCCTTCATTTGATGAGGCCGCTGCAGCTATGTCCGGTGGTATCGGAGAAATGGTACGCGCAGAGGCCGATGACTCCTGCCAGATCGTAAGCCGACAACCCGTGCGGTCACGGGTTCAGGAACGTTTTCAAAAGGTCACTGTCAATGTGCGCATGCGTTGTGATGCAGAGGACTTTCTGAAAATTCTATACGGAATGGAGACGGGTATGCCGCTGATGCTGGTGGATGATTTGAATATCATACGACCCAGGACACGGCGTGCGCCAAGGGGCAAGCAGCCCTCGGCACAGGGTGCATTGGATATACGATTTAATGTTTCGGGGTATCTGAAATGAAGTGGCTCCAGGGTAACCCATTGGGTATTGCGCTGGCTGCCACCGGTGGATTTTTGGCATTGCTCGCATTGGCGATGGCCATTGTCTGGAATTTGTCCGTTACAGTGGATGCTGACGACACGGTGACTGATATTGCGGCAGCCGATGTGACCCCTTTGGTTGCTGAAGAGGCTGGTTCCCTGGACGATTATCGGATCGTTGATCAGAGGCCGGTATTCAATGAGTCCCGACAACCGGAAATTGTTGAAGTTGAAAATGTGAGTGAAGATTCCACCGATGTAACCATCGCGGTTAAAGATGCACCTGAAGTCAAGTTAACAGGAGTCATCATTACCCCGGGCATGAAGATCGCCTCGCTTACACCGGTAGACACCAGCCTGGAAAGTATAATGGCCCATGAAGGCCAGTCTTTGACCGGGGAATTCGTGGGTTGGCAGGTCAGCATAGTCAATCCACGTGATGTGGTTCTTAAATCAAATGACGGGCAACAACTGGAACTGGAATTACAAGTTCACGATGTCGCAATCAAGGAACCGCCTAAACCCAAACCTGTGGCAAAAACTGCACAAGCCGGAAAAAGCAAACAGACTGAACCGGGCAAAGCAAAAAGTGGTGCTGGTGATGATGAAGAGCCGTTAAGCCGGGCAGAGCAGATACGACAACGCATAGCAGAACGCAGAGAAGAGTTACGTCGTGAACAGGAAGCACAGGGTCAGGGTCAGAAGACAAATCAGGACAAGAGTCAAGCAAGCAGATCCAAGCAGAAAAATTCTTCTAATGCTTACCAAAACGCGATCCAGGCCAAGATGAGAAATAGCAGCAAGGACAAAGACAGTAATGATGAAAAAGATGGATAGAGCACAAATCAGCGGGAGTGCCGTTAGATGAAATCATGGATACAGGCTGTGGCCATCCTGCTACTGCTAAACAGTTGTGGCACAACGACAACGGGCTTGAATGAAGAGCCACATCAGCGCTTGGCCAGTGCTGATGGTGAAAGCAACGATGAACCGATTTTCAGCACGACGGTCAACGCATCGGAGGCGGGCGGCGTTGAAGATGTAGAATTGAAAATGGGCAACGGCTCATTCATCAATGAACAGGCGGCACAACGCCAACTCAGCGCGGTGTCCGAAGATGGTGAGATCGTACTGAATTTTGAAGGTGAATCACTACAGTCAGTGGTTCATACCATTCTGGGCGAGGTGCTCCAGGAAACATTTGTTATCGGACCAGGTGTCAGCGGACAGGTTACATTCTCAACTTCCAAGCCAGTGTCCCGTGATCAGCTGATGCCCATACTTGAGCTGCTTCTACGCTGGAATGGTGCGGCGATGGTTTTTACAGAAGGTCGCTATCATATTCTTCCCGTTGCTGATGCCATTCGTGGCAACCTCGTACCGACATTGAGTGCTGAAGACCTGGCGATGGGTTATGAGGTACGGGTCGTGCCGCTGGAGTTCATCGGAGCCCAGGAGATGTCCACAATACTTGAGCCATATGTGCGTGATGGTGCCATCGTGAGGACGGATATCCTCAGAAACATGCTGTTCCTCGCAGGTACCCAGGAAGAATTACGCAATTACCAGCAGACGGTCGAAATTTTTGATGTCGATTGGTTGGCGGGTATGTCCGTGGGTATCTATCCCCTGGAAACGGTGGATGTAGAATCCATTACAACCGAGTTAACCTCCATATTCGGCACGGATGCTGAATCACCCCTCGCCGGCATGTTTCGCTTTGTACCATTGGAGCGCCTGGGGTCGATCATGGTGATCACGCCAAAAGAGGAGTATCTCGAAAAAGCCCGGACCTGGATCGAGACGCTGGACCGTGGTGCTGCCGGATCCGGTGTCCAGCTATATGTCTACCGTGTAAAGAATCTCGAGGCGCAGGTGTTGGCGGACTACCTGTCGCAGTTATTCGGAGGGGCAACATCCTCTCCAAGGCAGGATCGCAATCGCGGAACCCTCTCGCCAGGCTTACAAGAAGCCCAAAGCAGTTCAATAAGTAATTTCAACTCAAACCGTCAGGCGGCAAATCAGCGTGGTGTGGAGAGTAACCGTAATACTGGCGGTTTGGTCTCTTCTGAGGAGGGAGAAATTCGTATTACCTCGGTTATTGAGACCAACTCCCTGCTGATCCAGGCCTCGCAGACCCAGTATTCATCCATCCTGGCAGCCATAGAGCGTATCGACGAGGAGCCGTTGCAGGTTCTGATCGAGTCACAGATCTTGGATGTTGAGTTGAATGAAGATCTCCAGTTTGGTGTTAACTGGTATCTGACCAATGACGCTACTGCCACTGACGGTGATAGTGGCGCATTGCTCAGCGAAGGCATTAATTCATTGACGGCGGGTGGCGCGACCAACTTCTTTGCAAGTATTACCGGTGCCCTTGGTTCAAATTTTGTGAAGGCTACCATCAGCGCACTGGATAGTGTGACCGATGTCCGTTCGCTTGGCGCACCTTCGTTGTTGGTGCGCAACAATGCCACCGCGACCATAACCGTTGGAACACAGGTACCGGTGCAGTCTTCCAGCATCGGCACTGGTAATAACAACGTAATCAGCAGCGCCCAGTATGTGTCAACTGGTGTAACCCTGACCGTGACGCCAAGAATTAACCCGGGTGGCCTGGTTTATATGGATGTGACCCAGGAGGTAAGTCGTCCCGGTGCCCGTGATCCCGATATATCGACCAGTGGTAACCCGCCGATCAATAACAAATCGGTCACCAGCCAGGTGGCAGTGCAGTCCGGTCAGACAATCTTTTTGGGTGGGTTGATCTCCGAGCAGTCTTCCAAAGGGCGTACCGGCGTCCCGTATTTAAACCGTATACCGGGTATTGGCCGTTTGTTTGGCAGTCAACAATCTCAGACGATACGAAGTGAAACTATCGTGATGATTACACCGACCGTGATCGAGAGCATCACTGACCTGAAGACGGTCAGCGATGACATTCGTACCGAATTCATTAAAACAAAGCCGATCAAGCATGCCACTTTACAATAGTGAGGATTTATTGAGTATGAGATTTAAAACAAGCTTTGTGTACAAGGGTCTGGCATTGCTGTGTAGCCTGTTGCTGTTGACGGGCTGTGAAACAAGTACACCAAAAGCACCTGGTGTTGAAGAGCGGGCAAAAGCTCGTTGGGAAACCCTGTTAGCAGGGGATCTTGGCGGGGCCTACGAATACCTGTCACCGGGATATCGTTCCAGCGTTTCATCATTGCAGTACCAGAGGTCGCTTTTGCTAAAGCGTGTACGTTGGACCAGCGCAAAGTACATTGAAAGTGAATGTGAAGAGACAACCTGCAAGCTAAAGTTTTCTTTGGGTTATTCTGTCAGTGGTGCACTTCCCGGTGTAGGTAAATTTAGCAGCACAGAGAAAATCTACGAATCTTGGGTGCTGGCTGATGGTGAATGGTATTTTGTGCCTGAACATTGATATGCCTACAAAGATAATAATAATGTTTAACTTATTGTCATGGTGTTCTATTTATCGTAAAATTACAGCGTTGTGATGCAATTTTGCATAAACCGCGTGTTGTTGTTGCCAATTCGGCGACTTCAGTATGCGAAATAAATGATAGGCCCTGTGTATACAATAGGAGTGTTGTAATGAACAGAAAGAATTTAACAGCAGCAGTGCTTGCAGGTCTGGCCGGAGTGGTTGGGATTGTAGGTTCAGCACAAGCAGTCAATGTAAACCCTGACGGTATTGGTCAGGTACTGATCTACCCTTATTATACAACTAAC
>RCNB010000405.1_pt1 | contig 29556 bp, 25 predicted proteins | sample 2041321 | NCBI WGS metagenome assembly RCNB01 (sample SAMN09708232, study PRJNA481090) | Marine sediment metagenome, whole genome shotgun sequencing project. | reverse complement strand
ATTTATCCCGTAAGATATCCCGCCATTGGAATCACTGGGACAGCGGAAAAAATCCTTTGATACTCCATAGTTTTTGAGGTTATCATAGGTTAGAAACTGTGCATAGGCCTCACTGGACATACTAGTCCTAACGATGAAATGGGCAAATACCGTGGACCAGCCGGCTTTTTCCATAACTTGGGCGTAACCTGTTTCAAGGTCTTCTAATTTAAGATTACCCAACACTGCAGGGATGACGTAGTTATTACTGATAACGTAGGCCTCCACTGCATTGGTTAGAGCCTGCTGGTTTGTTGCACACACTTTTTCTCTGCTCATTTCAAGGATTTTCTGGTAACCTAATAAAGAAATACTTGCCAAAACCAGTATGATGGCTACCGTGAAGATTAGTTGTAAGGCCGTATACCCCTTATTCATGATTCCTACCTTTTGATTCGAAGGTTTGAAGGTTTACGTTTTTCGGTTCTTTATTTATTACCATAGCAGAAATTGTGCCAAAGTGTTGCAAGGAAGCTCAAAAGAGGAGTTGTATGTTCCCATTTAGGGCTGGGTCAGAAATAACTTGGTAGAATTGACGCTCAGATTTGGGTTAGATTTGACTGATCTGATTGAGTAAGACCACAGACATACGGTAGGTGTGATGTTTCCAGGCCGTCAGGCACAACTTGTAGCTCTATAGCAAGCTCTTTCGAGGGGTTTGCGAAGGAGGCATCGGTCAAAGTTGTGCTGAAGCTGAGATGTCAAGTTCTGACCCATCCACAACTTGGAAACAAGACATCAAGCGTGTCCCGCCTTCTTCGCCGATTCCTTAAAGACATGGTAAAAATGTTCGTGGTCCGTCAAGGCCCCCTTGAGAATCTTTGCGATATCACCCAAGTCTTGCACGTTTACCACCAGATTTACGCTTTTGTTAAAAGCTATCATACTATCCATGGTTCTGAAGCTTTTCCCGAAAAGGACTACAAATACATCGCGCCGAACACTAATGGGAAGCTGCGCCAAGTATTGGATTATGTGGTTTGAATCGGCATTAGGGGCTTCAAACATTTCATTTACAACAACAAGATTGTATGTATGAAAACGCATGTACTTTAGGGCGTTTCGCGCTGAAACCGCCTCTACCACGCGGTAATTCATGCTTTTCAAGATCTTGCCTATGCCTTGTCGTATCTTAGGTTCCTGTTCACAGAGGAGAGCAATTATTTCTCCTTCTACAAGATAATCGAATGGTTTCTCAGAGGCATCGTAAGACTTAGAGTCCACCTCACTAACGATGGTTTCTAAACCTTTGGTTTCAGGGTTTTCCGGCATGTTAGATCTTGTGTCGACTGGGATCTTTTTTTCACATTTTGAGCACTTCAAGAAAACCACCTGCCCGGCCGGCAGCTTCTCATCAGCAACGCTGAGTTTGGCGTTACAATTTTGACAGATAACCTCCATGTAGCTCGTTAGCTCCCTCGCCCCTGAGTCTTTTGGTAATCCAGGTCCACTTCCAAGTCTTCAATATCTGTAGTCTTCTCGCCACGCTTGGCCTTTATCCGGTCAATTCCCCGTGCCACCATAGCTTTTCGTGACGAGTAGATCAATGCGGTTTTTTCGCTGACAAGTCCCTGTTCATAAAGCTGTATGATATATTGATCGAAGGTGGTCATACCAAAGGCTTGGCCGGCCTCAATGATTTCGTAGAAGGTTTTTCCTTCCGACTCGCCATGAAGGATACTGTCCTTTACCCTTAAACTAGTCCCCATAACCTCAAATGCAGCCACACGGCCTCCACCCTCTTTGGGAAGGAGTCTTTGTGAGACAATCCAGCGCATTGTATCGGCCAACCTGATCCGGATCTGGTTTTCTTCTTCAGTCTGGAACATACCTAGGAGTCTGTTTATTGTTTGTCCGGCATCAACTGTGTGGAGGGTTGACAGAACCAGATGGCCGGTTTCGGCGGCGTTTAAAGCAATTTCTACAGTCTCCCGGTCACGCATTTCTCCTACCATCATTAACTTGGGAGCTTGTCGCAAGGCAGCACGAAGCCCGTTGGCAAAAGTGTCGAAATTGACACCCATTTCTCGTTGGTTAAATGTGGCTTTCTTATGGGGATGTTCATATTCAATAGGATCTTCGAGTGTTATTATGTGGATTGAGTCTTTTTCATTTATCTCATTTAGCAAGGCTGCAAGGGAAGTAGATTTGCCGGTTCCTGTAGCCCCTGTAGCTAGAATGAGGCCGTTTTTTTCTTCGGCCATTTTATAAAAAGCACCGGGGAGCTTGAGCTCTCTACATGTGGGAATCTTTGTTTCCAGTTTTCTCAGTACGATAGAATAATTACTCTTTTGGGCGAAGATATTAACCCTAAAACGGGCCTTGCCTGGGAGTTGATAAGACAAGTCACAAGAACCCTCTCTTAAGAGGATTTCGGTTAAACGCCGGTCTTGGTTTAGAAGGTTTAAGGCAAAAATCTCTGTTTGAAAGGGGGTCAGTGCCTTAAATGACGGATCCAGGTCAACCGGATAGAGCACTCCGTCACTTTCGACCTGAAATGGCTTCCCTACAGTAATGTTAAGGTCAGACACGTTGCCGTGAGAGTCGAGCATTCTGGTCATGATATGTTCTATTTCTTGTTTTCTCATACCTCGGTAAAATCCGTGGGGGGCGCTTCCAACAAGGGACGAAATCTGCTCTTATCATTAGACTTGGCATAAGCCTCGTTTACGCTAATGCGACCTTGCTTATAGAGTTCCATGATAGCGTCATCTAAAAGTTGCATACCGTACTTTTTCCCCGTTTGTATCATAGAGGGGATTTGGTGCGTCTTGCGTTCCCGCACAAGATTACGCACCGCGGGGGTAGCGATCAGAATTTCAAGCGCCACACAGCGGCCCTTTGTGTCGATTCGTTTGAACAGCACTTGGGCTAAGACTGCTCTCAAGCCGTCTGCCAGAGTTGAACGGATCTGGGCCTGTTGATCGGCTGGGAAGACTTCAACCATTCGATCAACAGTGCTAATAGCACTAGTTGTATGCAGCGTCGCGAAAACAAGATGGCCCGTGGAAGCAGCCTCTATGGCTAGGGAGATTGTCTCAAGGTCTCTCATTTCTCCTACGAGAATAATGTCGGGGTCTTCACGGAGGGCGCCTCTGAGAGCTGTTGAAAATGACTTCGTATGAGTCCCCACTTCACGTTGGTTGACAATACATCCTTGGCTTCCATGCACAAATTCAATGGGGTCTTCAACTGTAATAATGTGATCTTTCCTGGTCCTGTTGGCTTGGTCAATTATCGCCGCCAAGGTGGTCGATTTGCCACTTCCTGTGGGACCGGTGACCAATACCAAACCACGTGGAAGTAAGGCCAGCTTAGATACTACAGACGGTAGCCCCAGTTGTTCGGCGGTCATGATTTGGTCGGGGATTTCTCGAAATACTGCTCCAACACCATTTTTTTGCATAAAATAATTTGCACGGTATCTGGCAAGTCCCGGAATCTCATATCCAAAATCGACGTCTCCAGTTTCCTCAAAGATCTTAACCTTGTCTTCAGGTGTGATCTCGTAGAGCATGGCCCGGAGTGTGTCATTGTCGAGAATAGAATACTTGACGCGTTCCATATCGCCAACGATTCGAAGCATTGGCGGTTGGTCTGCAACAAGATGAAGGTCAGAGGCACCTTGTTCGTGCATTAATTGAAAAAATGCGTCAATCTTGGCCATTGGATTCTTTCCCTACATCAGGCTTGCCGCCATTCGTAGCATGCTATTAACTACGAAGGCGCGAAGGAAGATAATTGCAAGTAACAAAATCATAGGCGAAAAATCAATGCCGCCAAAGCCCATTGGAAACCGTCGTCGTATAGGGTACATCACCGGTTCCGTAAGATTATGAATGAAGCGTACAATGGGGTTATATGGATCTGGGCTTACCCACGAGAGCACGGCGCGTGCGATAACGATCCACATGTAAAAGAATAAAGCATAATCCAAAACTGTGCCGAGAGCGTTAAGAAAATAACCAATTATGAACATGATACTCCTTTATAAAATCAGTGTCCGTCCAGAAAGGGTAGGTTTTGTCCCAAGACAAGGACGTACAAGGGTTTTTACCGCAGTCGCAGTAGCGCTGCATCGAGGATGAAAACCCTTGGAGAACGCCGTATTGGGCCAAAAGATGCCATTTATGGATGGACACTAGTAGTTGGTTTTTAATAATTGTCGGTAATAGACCATGAAAAGTCAAGAAGTTTCAGTAATAAGGCCCTTACCTTCCATGGGAGTGGTGAAATTATGGAGTGATGAAAGCAAAGTGGCACATTAGTTGCGTGCATAAACAACTAAGTGAGGTTGAAGTTTCTCCTCCTTTCCTTTCTTCACACCTCCTTTTAGGCCCTGTTAGGAGAGCTGCCCAACAGGGCCTTTTGTTGTGCTAATGCATATTGTCAGTGTCGGCAAAACGTCAAAATTTCGGCGATTCGCATGTCAACGAATTGACGAAACTCTATTTCGTCATTCAGTAGCTTCCACGAGAAAAGCTTTTCAGTGCGCTTTTAGCCGTCATGCCATTAAAATCTGTGTGTTGCTTTACTATTGGCATCTACCTTGCACAAAATCGGGAAAATGGGAAAAATGGGTAACGATCAAGAAAGCAATACAAAGGTACAAGTTGTTTGGCAGGGGGGTAGATATGAATAAAAAGTTTTTGTCAACCAAGGAACTGGGCTCCTTACTGGGCGTTACGCGGCAGACGGTCAGAAACTGGATCAAGAAAGGCGAGATCAAGGCCTTTCATATCGGACAGAATCTGAAGATTCCTGTCGAAGAGGCGCTTCGGATCATATTGCACTACGAACTGCCTGTACCCGATTGGCTGAAAGATGGGGCTTTAGCTTCTTCAAGGCCTTCCGGCAGAAGCAGGTACAGAAAAAAGCGGCCTTCATGGTCGCCGCAAAGGTCTGCCAAAAGAGAACAGGTTTTTGAGGTTATAAGCAACAGGGTGTTTTAAAAGGAGGCAGGTATGAATTTTAAGGGGTTGGCATCAGATTTGGACTTGGAAGAAGAGGAATTTATTGAGCTTGTAGAGGTGTTTTTGGAAGTTAGCGCTTCCGATTTGACCAAGATGGAGTCAGCGCTTTCTTCCGGGGCTTCAGAGCAAGTGATAGAAGCGGCTCATTCCATTAAGGGGGCGGCCGGAGGTCTTGGTTTTAGCGATGCGCAAGCACTTGCTGCAACGATTGAGATGAATGCCAGGAATCATGTCTTGGAAGGAACTCTTAAGGGTGCCAACGCAATAAAGGGTAACCTCGCGGCGATTACTGAAGCACTCAAGAAAAATGAACCCGGCTCACTTGATGATCCAATAGGTGCAGGTACTTAAACAACCACGCTAATAAAAGGACGTGGTTTCTAAGGCGCGAATGAAGGTATGACCGAAGATTCAAATAACAGTTTCCCTATATTGATAGCTGAAGATAACCCTGTATCCAGGGGGCTCTTAGAAAAGTCCCTTGCGAAAGCTGGGCACAAAGTGGTTTCCGCCCAAGATGGACAGGAGGCCTTTGATGTTTTTTGTGAGACCTTTTTCCCGATGGTTTTAACTGATTGGATGATGCCGGGGATGAATGGTCTCGAGCTGTGCAAGGCCATAAGGGATCATGCTTATGAGAACTATGTCTACATTGTTTTTCTCACATCGAAGGATGACAAAAAAGACATTGTCATAGCCCTGGAGTCAGGTGCCGATGATTACCTTGTCAAGCCCTTTCATAATGCTGAACTAATGGCTAGGCTCAAGACCGGTAAGCGGATCTTGCAGTTGGAAAGATCTTTGAGAAGGGCAAACGAGGATATCAAGACTTTATCGATCACAGACCACCTAACACAAGTCTTTAACCGCGGTTACATGATGACCCGCCTGCCTGAGGAGATCAGGAGGGCAAAGAGGTATAATCATGCCTTGTCCCTGATCATGTGTGATATTGATCATTTCAAGCGGATTAATGATTCCTTTGGGCATCTAACTGGAGACAAAGTGTTACGAAGGGTTGCAGATGCTCTCAGGGAGACCCTCCGTTGTGATATTGATTGGGTAGCCAGGTATGGAGGCGAGGAATTTCTGATTGTGTTATCCGAAACATCTGCTGAAGGCGCTTTAAAAGTCGCTGAAAGGCTGAGAAACTTATTGGCCAAGAAGACTACTAGGGCTGATGTCGATATTACTGCCAGTTTTGGTGTAGTAACTTTTGACCCATCTGTCACCAAAAAGGTCTCTCCGGAAATACTGATCAGAGAGGTTGACCAATATCTGTATCAGGCAAAAGAAGAGGGGAGAAACAGAGTTGTGGGGAAAAAGAATTGAAACGGACGAGAAGAAAAAAGATATTAGTGGTAGATAATCATCCGGTGATACTAAAATTCATGACACAGCTTCTTGAAAAGAATGGCTATGAGGTTCAAACCGCCGAAGACGGCCTTGCTGCGCTGGAAGTTCTGAAAAGCTATACGCCGGATGTGGCCTTTGTCGATCTAGTTATGCCGAATATAAGCGGAAGCAAGTTATGCCGGATGATTCGGAGGATATCGAAATTAAGGGATGTCTATCTTGTTATTCTTTCCGCCATTGTTGCAGAGCAAACGGTTGATGTTGCCGAATTTGGGGCTGACGCGTGTATAGCGAAAGGGCCGTTTTCGCAAATGGCAAAACATGTGCTTAGCGTTATTGAAAAGAGAAGTTCAGCGACAAAGCAGGTTCTTGAAAATAATATCATGGGTAGTGGTGATTTCCATCTTTGTGAAATTACCAAGGAATTGCTTTCAGTCAAAAATCACTTGGAAGTAGTCATGATGAGCATGCTGGAGGGAATTATCGAGCTTAGTCATGATTCGAGGGTTGTTTATGCCAATCCAAAGGCCTTAACACTTTTAAAGATTCCGGAAGAAAAACTTCTGGGTTCGTATTTTTTAGAGCTTTTTCAAGACGAAGCCCGCAATCAAGTAGAGAAACTTTTAGATACGGAAAGCATGTCTTTAGAAAAGAATCGGCAAACTCCGGCACTGCAAGTTAAGGGCAAAGATATTACCCTGAATGTTTCACCTGTGAAAGATGAGCAAGGCAAGACACTTATAGTCATCAATGACGTTACCCAGCAAAAGCGTATGGAGGCACAACTCCGGCAAGCAGAAAAGATGGAGGCCATCGGCACACTTGCGGGCGGCATAGCCCACGATTTTAATAACCTGCTCATGGCCATACAGGGCACCGTTTCCTTAATCCTTTTTAACATAGATGGCACTCATCCCCTCTATGACAAGCTTATCAATATTGAGCAATGGGTGGAAAGCGGCGCAAAACTAACCAACCAACTTCTCGGATATGCCAGAAAAGGTAAATATGAAGTAAAGCCCATCAGCTTGAATACTGTGGTGGAAGAAATAGCAGAGACCTTTAGAAGAACCAGGAAACAGATAGTTATACAACGGGAACTAAGTGATAAGTTGTATACAACAAAGCTTGACAAGGGCCAAATCGAACAGGTCTTGTTCAATCTCTATGTCAATGCGGCAAACTCCATGCCCGGCGGCGGAAGTCTCATCTTAAAGACCCGTAATACCTCCCATGAACAGATGCAGGCAAAGATATATAAACCAAAACCCGGCAGGTATGTGGAGTTAACGGTTGGTGATACAGGCGCAGGAATGGACAAAAAGACTTTGGGGCGTATCTTTGAACCTTTCTTCACTACAAAGGATATGGGGCGAGGTACTGGTCTTGGGTTAGCTTCTGTACATGGAATTGTCAAGAGTCATGACGGATATATTGACGTAGAATCCGAGGAGGGTGTTGGTACGACGTTTAAGGTCTATTTCCCGGCTACAATCGAAATATATGATCGGGATGATGAAGACAGATCTTGCGGGAAAATTCCGAAAGGCAGTGAAACCATTCTTTTAGTTGATGACGAACGGATGATCATTGAAGTTGGGCAGGAACTTCTTGAAGCTATGGGTTACGATGTCTTAACTGCCTTGGATGGTAAAGAAGCAGTCGAAACCTATCGCAGCAATCATAAGAGTATAGATCTTGTCATTCTGGATATGATTATGCCTGAGATGAACGGTGGCGATGTATACGACATGGTCAAAGAGATCAACCCTGATATCAAGGTTCTTCTTTCCAGTGGATATAGCGCAGAGGGTCAGGCAAAGGAGATATTAGCACGAGGGTGTGATGGATTCATCCAAAAACCGTTCCACATAAATGAACTCTCTCAAAGCATCAAGAAAGTCTTAGGGTTCGCACAAGAATAACCTGTTACTTACAAACACCGCAAGCCTTGCATTGACCTATATTGCACGGCGGGGTACTTTTCTCCTGCAATGCCTTTTGATATTCTTCTAGTAGGAAAGATTTTTTCAGCCCATGATCAATAAAGTCCCAGGGAAGGATTTCATCAACAGAGCGTTTCCTGTAAACATAGAAATCAGGGTTTATGATAGAATCTTTAAGAGTTTTAGCCCAGTTGCCGTTGTTTGCGTGTGCCAGCAGTAGCAATTTTGCTGCTCTCCTGTCTCCACGCGAGAGCAGTGCTTGTATATAGGCCCACCTGGGAAGATCTGCATGGACCCGTACATTAGGCACCCGCCTTAATCCCTTCTGTACATATCTGATCTTCGTCTTTAATTCCTTGATGTTTTCCAGAGGCACCCACTGAAAAGGTGTAAAGGGTTTTGGCACAAAAGAATTTAAGCTTACTATTATTTGACCAAGCCTTGCCATTGGACGACTGGCCTTTAAAAAATGATGTTTGATCCTGTTGCAAAGGGCTATGATGGCCTCTACATCAGACATGGTCTCACCAGGAAGACCTACCATGAAATAGAGTCTTAGGTTTAATATGCCCGCTTTCACGAGCATCTCGACGGATTCAAAAATGTCTTCTTCACTGATTCCCTTATTTATTACACGACGCATCCGTTGGGACCCGGCATCAGGGGCAATGGTGGCAGTCTTTACGGCTGTATGTTTCAAAAGGTCCACAAAATTCGGTGTTAGAAGGTCTGCTCTTAGAGAACTGAAAGAGACCTGAAGTTTGTTCGAGATAGCCTTAGAACAAAAGGACTCCAGGCAGGGAATATCGGCTATTGCAGCAGCCACAAGGCCTACTTTTGAGGCATAAAGGGCAGCCTCGTCCATGGAACGTTCCAGTTGGGCCGATGTCCTGAATCGTGGTGGGCGATACACAAAGCCGGCGGCACAAAATCGACACCCATGGGGGCACCCTCGTGCCGCCTCTATGAGGTATGTATCGCCAAAGGTAGTGTGTGGGGTAAGAACAGTGCTGCATGTGTTATGAAACGAAAGATCTTCTAAAAAAACCCGCCTGACCTTGGCAGGGGCTTTTTCTTTTGGGAAAAACTCTCTGATGGTGCCGTCAGCATGATAACTAACACCGTAAAAAGCAGGTACATAGATTCCTGGAACCTCTATGGCCAAACTTTCCAGAAAAGTATCTCTTCGCTTATGTTTTCTGTAAGTATCGAAAAAACTTGGCAGGATTGGTTCTGCCTCTCCAATTATGAAGCAGTCTATAAAGGGCGCCAAAGGTTCGGGGTTAAGTGAATTGGTCACCCCTCCTGCAATAATGAGAGGGAATGGTGGGAGACGCTCAGATGATAATAGAGGGACACCGGCTTCTGCCAGGATAATTATGAGATTTAGGTAATCGTTTTCAAAGGACGTGGAAAAAGCAATAATGTCAAAGTCAGTAAGTTTTCTGTCCGATTCTATAGACCGGGGCGGTTCTTTTGTCCTGTTTTCCCCTTCACGGAGAAAGACCCTTTCGCATACAATGTCATCAAAAGTGTTTATGAGACCATATACACTTTGAAAACCAAGGTTTGACATTCCAACGTGATAGAGGTTCGGATAAACAAGAGCAACACGGATTTTGTCTCGCCAATCCTTTTTTATAGTTCCCCTTTCTGATTTCAGGAACTCTTCATGCGTTGCTCTAGCCTTGCGTGGCATATAGCTCTAGCCATTCATGTACTAATCCGCTTTTCGTCTCATGAAGGTGGGTATATCCAAATCATTGTGATCCATTATGATTCCTCTGTACCCCTTGTAGTGGGCTCCTGTACCTTCCCCCACCGCTTTTTGCCTTCTAATGAAAGTTGGTTCGTCAAGGTTCGTGGTTCCAATGAGATCGGCCTCTGTAATGTCACGTACTTTTCCTGAAAATTTTGTCTTTTCCTGTTCTTCAGATTGTATGCCGGTCGCAATAACTGTAACTCGAAGTTCGTCTCCGATGCTGTCATCAAGAACTGTACCCCAAATAATCTCCGCCTCTTCACCAGCCTCGTTATAAATCCGGTCGGAGGCCTCAGTCATTTCAGCCATAGTTAGATCTGAACCACAAGTCACACTCATCAACACACCTTCAGCGCCACCGATGCAGACATCCTCTAGGAGCGGATGAGATATGGCTCTTTCAGCAGCCTCTAATGCTCTGCTTTCCCCACTTGCCACACCTGTACCCATAAGTGCCATACCTGCCTTGGACATAATGGTCCTTACATCTGCAAAGTCAAGATTCACGAGGCCTGGCATCATAATTAAATCTGTTATCCCCTTTACAGAGTGGAGGAGCACTTCATCCGCCTTTTTGAACATCTCCAACATAGTAGCCTTCTTGGATGCCAAACTGCGAAGCCTATCATTGGAAATGGTAATTACTGTATCTACCACTTCTTTAAGGGCATTTATGCCATCTTGGGCCTGTCTCATGCGCTTTTTGCCCTCGAAACCAAAAGGCAGGGTTACGACGGCTACGGTTAAAGCGCCAAGCTCCTTGCTTACTTCTGCAATTACAGGGGCAGCTCCGGTGCCGGTTCCACCGCCCAGACCAGCGGTTATAAAAACCATATGGCTGTTTTCCAGGGCGGCTCTGATGTCATCTATGCTTTCTGTGGCAGCTTGGCGACCAATTTCAGGATTCGCTCCTGCCCCCAACCCTTCAGTTAGTTTCTCTCCGATTTGAAGTGAGATCTGCGCCCTTGACACTTCTAGGGCTTGGGCATCTGTGTTGGCTGTCATGAATTTTACTCCATGAAACTTGGAGTCAATCATGTTATTTACGGCATTACCTCCAGCCCCGCCTACTCCGATCACTTTGATCTTTGCTGATTTTTCGCTTTCCATAAAATTAAACACCATAATTGCACCTCCTGTCTTTTTGGTTCACGTTATATGATCTCTTTAAACCATCTCTTCATTCTGCTCATGACCCGATTAAAGATATTCTTGTCGCGAATCCTGAATTTCTTTTTCGACTCGGACCTAGCGCCATATATGACTAATCCTACGGCAGTGGCATACATAGGATTATTAACTACATCTACTAATCCCCTTATTCCCATAGGTTTTCCTATCCGTGTGGGAAGGCTGAATACTGACTCGGCCACATCGCTAACACCTTCCAATAGAGAAGATCCGCCTGTTATGACAATACCGGAAGTGACAATTTCTTCCATTTGAGCACGATAGATCTCGCGAGCAATGAGGCTAAAAATCTCTTCTACCCTAGGTTCTAGAATTTCACCTAAGATCTGACGGGAAAGAGTTCTCGGCTTTCTTCCACCCACTCCGGCAACTTCAATAGTTTCATCCTTCCCGATCGTGTCCGTAAGGCATGTCCCATATTTAATCTTTATCTTTTCAGCTTCCGCCATAGGTGTTCGAAGTCCTACCGATATGTCAGTGGTTAGATTGTTGCCACCAACGGCAAGTACTGATGTGTGCTTTATGCTTTTGCCCCTAAAAATTGCTAGATCAGTCGTGCCTCCTCCAAAGTCAATCAGAGCTCCACCTAAGTCCTTTTCTTCCTTGTTTAGTACTGCTTCACTAGACGCCAGAGACTGAAGGACAATATCGGCGACATCAAGTCCAGCCTGGTTGGCACATTTTATCAAATTATGGGCAGAAGTAACCGCACCTGTTACTATGTGGATCTTTGCCTCCAGCCGAACCCCGGACATCCCGCGAGGGTCTTGAATACCGTTTTGTTCATCCACAATGAATTCTTGAGGAAGGATATGAATAACCTCACGGTCGGGCGGAATAGCTACAGCTCGGGCCGCATCAATCACTCGATCGATATCTTTCTGAACAACTTCGCCACCCTTGACGGCAACTATTCCGTGACTATTGAACCCCATTATATGGCCTCCGGCAATACCGGCATAGACTGATGTTATTTCGCAACCTGCCATCAGCTCCGCTTCTTCTATCGCCTTTTTAATGGAATCAACAGTTGACTCGATGTTTACAACCACACCTTTGCGAAGGCCGACAGAGGCATGTGTTCCAATCCCTATAATATCGATTCCTTCTGGATTTACTTCACCCACTACCGCACAAATCTTAGTTGTGCCAATATCCAGGCCAACGATGAGTTCTCCTTCTCCCGGCACTCTCATGTCTCCTTTCGGTAGCATACCCCAAGAAGAGATGTTTCGCTTGCAGGGCTGACTACCACACGGTTTAGATCATTCAAATCCATGCATCCAACATCCAGTAAGTGTTCTCCTTGCCTCAGATAACCGATCATGTCTCGCATTCGATTAAACTTTCCGTTATATCCTTGAAGGCCCAACTTGATGACCATTTCATTTTCAAAAGCAGCAATAGTTATCCCCATTTGTGAGTCAACGTCGATACGGTGAATGCTATGAAGCGGCAAGACACTGCCGTGAAGTTGAGCCAACCTAATTACTTCCATGACCGCCTTTGACGATGCAGAACGTTCAAGCCCGTTCGGATCAAAATCTTTAAGTTCAAGCCCTGTTACAACCGGTACATCTATTCGGTCAGAGGGTTCAACAGGCTTAATTACTTCGCCCGATTTGCTAAGGTAGAAATCTTGACCAAGTTGCACAATAGCAACTGGGATTTGCTCTCGGATCAGAATGTGGACAGCCTCCGGCAAGTCCCGTTCTAACTCTACGGCAGCAATCCATGGGTTGGCCAAAAGTCTGTTGCGAAGAAGGTTCAGGTTTATTGCCAATATGTTATCTCCAATATTGATATTGCTTTGTTCTATAATTGTCTTTGTTGTCAGTCTTTGATTTCCATCAACAGTAATTGTCCTGGCCTCGAAATAGGTGCTTTGTGTTAACGCATCATGCGCAAGAACAAAAAGAAGACTTATTCCGACCGTGCTGACAAGAAGAAGTATAACCTTTACCGAGAATACACAGCGTGCTATTACCTGCTCTCTTTTGCGTGCGCGGCTATTCTTGTAATGATTCTTGTGGGAACGTTTCTTCGCCAACAATTACTACCTCCTGTTCCAATGAAATACCGAACTTGCTAAAGACGCTATCTTTTATTTGTTGTGTAAGAGAAATGACGTCAGATGCTTTGGCCCCACCTTTGTTTACGACAAAATTGGCATGCTTTGTTGAAACTTCTGCTCCACCTACCCTAAGTCCCTTAAGCCCGGCCATGTCAACAAGCTTCCCTGCAGATGATCCTTTTGATGGATTAAGAAAAAAACACCCGGCACTGTGTAAAGACATGGGCTGGCTCGATGCTCGTTTCTTGAGTATTTGTGCCGCTTCTTTACGCAAAGCAACCGGATCTGCCCGCTTTAACTGAAACTCACCTCGGAGTATGAAAGAGCCTTCTTCCAGTTCAAGCCCTCTATATGAAAAACACAGATTTGCCTTTCTGGTTGTTATTATCTCGCCGTATTTGTTAAGAACGCCAATAGCGGTTACGCTATCAGCTATGCTTTTGCCCCTAGCCCCGGCATTCATACGCAATGCGCCACCTATGCTGCCGGGTATGCCCAGCGCGAAGTTAAGGCCTGCCAGTCCCTTGTTAAGTGCATGATTGCATAGCTTTTGTAGCAAAACCCCTGCTCCGGCTACTATCCTCATGTGAGTGTCGGATGAGTCATCGGGTAATCGCTCAATGGCCTCAAACCCATTGGAAAGCTTGATTACTACCCCTTGAATTCCTCCATCGCGGACCAAGATGTTACTTCCTGCGCCGAGGATCATAATTGGTTGATCATTTTCATATGCCCATTTGGTTAGATCCCTGAGTTGTTGGTCGGTCTTTATGGTAACAATATTTGCCGGTCCGCCAATGCCGAAGGTGGTGTGAAAAGACATGGGTTCACCAAAGGCAACCATGGAACCAAAATGATCTTCGAGCCACTTTTTGTGTTCTTCTTTCATTATTTGAGAAACTCTTCGCCGATCTTCCACACATCTCCTGCCCCAAGGGTTAAGATGATATCTCCGGCTTCAACCGTACTTTTCAAATATGACAATGCCTCATGCGGATTGTCCATAAACGCTGCGTTTTTATGACCATGCAGGCAAATTCCCTCATAAAGGGCTTCAGCAGTGACCCCCTCAATCGGTTTTTCGCCAGCCGGATAGATTGGCAGAACAATTAAATTGTCTGCTTGGTAAAAGGAACGCGTGAAATCGTCAAACAGTATTTTGGTTCGGGAGTATCGATGTGGCTGAAAAACTACTATGAGTCGCCGTTCAGGCCAGCATTGACGTACTGACTGGACGGTCATCTTGATCTCAGTAGGATGATGGCCATAATCGTCTATGACAGTGACATCCTTGCGAGTTCCCTTTACCTCCATTCTTCTCTGCACACCTTCAATTTCATTGAGGGCGCTAGCAGTGGTCTGAAAGGAGATTCCCAGCTCAAGACCGACGGCTATGCTGGCCATGGAATTATACACGTTGTGTATGCCAGGTAGATTAAGGCTTACCAGCCCAAGTGATTTTCCATGGTCAAACATCTGATAGTAACTCTTTAATCCGTCAAACCTAACCTCTCTTGCTTGAAAATCAGCTTGAGAACTCAGGCCGTATGTTACGAATCGTTTTTCGATCTTAGGAATAAGGTCCTGAATTCCTTTGTTGTCAAGACACAGTACCGCCATGCCGTAAAAGGGAATCTTATTGATGAAGTCAAGGAAGACTTCTTTGATTTTGTCCATGTTGTGGTAAAAATCGAGGTGTTCGGCATCAATGTTGGTGACTACGGCTATAGTTGGAGACAATTTCAGAAAAGAGCCATCACTCTCGTCCGCTTCAGCCACAATAAACTCTCCCTGCCCCAGGCGAGCATTGCTTCCCAAGCTATTTAATTTACCACCGATGATCATTGTGGGATCAAGTCCGCCTCTCTGAATGATATAACTGATAATCCAAGTGGTTGTGGTTTTTCCGTGGGCGCCGGCTACAGCAATACCGTATTTGAGACGCATCAATTCCGCCAACATCTCACCTCTTGGGATAACGGGAATCATCTCTTTTTTTGCTGCCACGCATTCCGTATTGTCGGCTCCTACCGCAGAAGAGACAACCACTACGTCGGCTCCTTTGATATGCTCCGGCCGGTGGCCCTTAAACACTATTCCGCCCAAAGTTTCCAGGCGTTCAGTAAGCTCTGTCAGGTTTAGGTCTGAACCACTTACTTTATAGCCGAGATTTAGTAGAAGTTCTGCCATACCACTCATGCCTATTCCACCGATTCCTACAAAATGGATATGATATTTCTTCTGGTACATAGTGTTTACTTAAGTAACGATCAATTAGTATCTATCTTTGAACTCTTAGACCTCGACAGAATATCTATAAGTCAGTGTCCGTTCAGAAAGGGTAGATTTTGGTCCAAGACAAGGCCGTACAAGGGTTTGCACCGCAGTCGCAACACCGCTGCGTCGAGGATGAAAACCCGCGGAGAACACCTAATTGGGCCAAAATATGCCATTTCTGTATGGACACTAACTAAGAACCAACAACCTTTTACATTCATCTACTATGTAATCTGCGGCTCCGGGGCGGCCCAAGGCCGCAGTCCGCGCAGACATATCGTGTAATGCCTCAGGATTAGAAAAATACTTGTCGATCTTTCGAGCTAAAAGATCACCACTTAAGTCTTTTTCAAGGAGAATCTCGCCACCGGAAGCATCCGTTATATAACGGGCATTCAATTCTTGATGATTGTTGACTGCAAATGGAAAGGGTATATATATGGCAGGCTTTCCAAGGGCTGTGAGTTCAGCAACAGTGGTCGCACCTGCCCTGCAGACAATCAAATCAGCACAACTGTAAGCGCTTGCCATGTCCTCGAAAAAGGGTTTTACCGTGGCATCAATGCCATGGTGTTCATAGATATCGGCAACCCATTTCAGGTCTTTAGCGCCCGTTTGGTGAACGAAATTAATTTGGTCAGGCTTTTGAAAATAGTCAAGAGCTTCTGTTATCGCACGATTTATAGCATGTGCCCCTTGGCTTCCACCTACTATCAACAGCTTAAAGCGCCTGTTAGTCTTCTTAGTTTTCTTGGCCAAAAGGATTTCGCGTCGCACTGGATTGCCGGTTATCACAGTCTTGGAACTCTTAAACATAGCTAGAGTGTCTGGGAAAGAGATAAATATGCGACTGGCAATTCTTGCCAATATCCGGTTCGTAAATCCCGGCAAGATATTTTGCTCATGGATGACAACCTTTTTCCCCATAAGCCTTGCAGCTAGCGCCACCGGGCCTGATGCATATCCACCCACCCCGACAATTATGTCTGGATTAAACCGCCATATGATACCTATAGCCTGAAAGAACCCCTTTGGAATCTTAGCCAGTGATCGGACTTGTTGCCATAAATCCCGCCCCTTAAGACCTGCTACCGCAATACCCATGTGATCAAATCCCCTTTCTGAAAGTGTAGATATCTCCAGCAAGTTCTCTGTCCCGACAAACAGGATCTTGTCCGCCGGATCTTGTGCCCTAAATGTCTCAGCCAGGGCGACTGCCGGGAAGAGGTGTCCACCAGTTCCACCACCGGCAATAACAATTCTCATGTCGAGACCCCATTCGTTCCTGTTTTCTCACTTGCATGAAGACATTTGCTGCGCCGAGATATTCATTAGTATGCCCACTGCTGTGGCATTGATGACCATCGAGGTGCCTCCATAGCTTATAAAGGGAAGGGTGAGTCCCTTCGTGGGCAATAGTCCCATGGTTACCCCTGCGTTGATGCAAACCTGTAGACCAACCGCGGCAGTTAAACCGGTGGCCAGAAAAGTAGCGAAAAGTTCCCTCGCCCTTATGGCAATCATTATCCCTCGCCACAGAATGATGAAGTATAGGGACATCACGAAACATACACCAACAAGACCCAATTCTTCTCCGACAACGGAAAATATAAAATCTGTGTGCGGTTCTGGTAGATAGAAAAGTTTTTGATAGCCGTTTCCGATGCCTGAACCTAAGATCCCTCCTGACCCAAAGGCCATGAGAGAATGTACGATCTGGTATCCAGCATCACTTTGGTATTTCCACGGATCAATAAAGCTTACAAGCCTTTTTAAGCGGTATCCAACATGGGTCAGCACATAGTAGGTGAGCGGCAATATTGCAACTAACCCTCCTAGCAGATATGATATCCGGACACCTCCTACAAAGAGCATGATCCATACTATCAGTGCAATTATAGCTACCATCCCAAAATCGGGCTGAAAAATGATTAATGTCGTAAAACAGCTGACTAAGATGACATGAGGCAAAAAGCCGATACTAAATGTCTTTATTTTTTCCTGCTTCTTGCTCATGGAATAGGCTAAGAATATGATGAGGGCTAAGCGTGCAAATTCTGATGGTTGAAATGAGATGTTAAAGATCTTTAACCACCGTCTAGCTCCCCCAACCGTGTGTCCTACACCTGGTAAATAGAGTGCTAAGAGCAAGATAAAGGCAACTATAAGGATCGGATATGTCAAAACTTTATAAAAAGAATAAGGCAAATACCTGCAACAAATCAGCACCAGAACTGCTACTAGAACATGTATGATCTGTCTGTTGAAAAAATAGGTGTGACTGCCAAATTGCTTCATTGCTATCATTGAACTTGCACTGTAGACCATGATAATCCCTATTGCCATCAACGATACAACGCTGATCAGAAGAAAGGGATCGTATCGAGAGTCGCCTTTTGTTTGTTTGTAGTTAATCATTGCAGGCCTTCCACTGCCCTACAAAATACTTCGCCCCGCTGGGCATAGTCGCTGAACATGTCAAAGCTCGAACATCCCGGCGACAAGAGAACAACATCATCTGGTTCTGCCGCTTGACTTGCCAGATCTACAGCTTCTTCAAGGCTGCCGGCTTCTTGTGATCTTGTAAGTTTCCCTAAAGCATTCAATATCTTTTTCTTTGCCTCTCCGATGACGATAAGTTGTTTTACGTTCTTCAATATATGTTCATTAAGGACAGTGTAATCCCCGCCCTTATCACGTCCTCCCATAATCAGGATTATCTGGGCATCGAAGCTCTCAAGGGCGCGTACGACTGCTCCAACATTCGTCCCCTTGGAATCATTATAATAGTAGGTTCCACGAACAGTCTTCGCATATTCTATCCTATGATGGAGACCTTTAAATGTATATAAGGCCTTGGTGACACCTGATTCAGAAGCCCCAATTGCCAAGGCTGCCAGACTTGCGGCAGCAGCATTTTCGAGATTATGCGCGCCTTTTAGATTAAAGTGCGTCAGATCTAACGTTCGAACAGGATCCCCCGGAAGTTTGCAGGTTAATTTGCGGCCTTCGAGTTGAGCACCGTTTTCACGGTTTAAAGTCGTGTTGAAATAGAGTTTGTTGGACGGAATCTTAGGTTCAAGGATTTGCGTACAGGGGTCGACTCTGTTTAGCACCGCAAAATCCGTATGATCTTGATTGATGAATAATCTCCCTTTTGATCGAATGTAGCCCTGAAAATTGTTGTAACGGTCCAGGTGATCCTCAGTTACATTTAACAGGACACCAACCTGAGGCTTAAAGGTCTCCATTGTATCGAGTTGAAAACTGCTGATTTCGGCTACGATTATATCTTTGCGATTTCCTGATTGAACGTAATCAATAAGGGGGCGTCCAATATTGCCTCCGACAAATACGTCAAATCCTGATGATTCCAACATTTGCCCGACAAGGTTTGTAGTAGTAGTTTTACCGTTTGTGCCGGTTATGGCTACGATGGGTTCATCTATGTGCTGAGCAGCCAGTTCCAGCTCGCCTATAACAGGAATGCCGGCATACCTTGCAGCTTCAACAGCCTTGATAGTGTGTGGTACTCCTGGGCTCAACACTATCAGGGAGCAAGACAAAAAGTCCTGCACCTTATGTTCTCCAAGCTGAAGTGAAATGCCCAAGGCAAGTGCTTCCTGAGCTTTGTCGCCGAGTTGTTCCAGTGTCATAAGGTCTGTCGCTGTAACTTGTGCTCCCCGGTCTTTTAAAAACCGTGCAACAGCAAGGCCCGTATTGGCTAGGCCAACTATTAGTACTTTCCTGTTCTCGAGGTTCAAGGTTTTGCTCCCGCTTGACCTACGTCTACCGCAATTTCAATGTACTCAAAGACAAAAGTCCCAAGAGGATAGCAATAATCCAAAATCTCACGATAACCTTTGGTTCAGGCCATCCTTTTAGTTCGAAATGATGATGGATAGGCGCCATCCTGAAAATTCGATGTCCATTGGAAACCTTAAAAAAGGCTACCTGAAATATAACTGAGAGGGCTTCAATAACAAAGATTCCTCCAACCAGTATCAACAGGATTTCATGTTTAGTCATGACCGCTACAGTACCAAGAATGCCTCCCAGCGGTAGTGAGCCTACATCCCCCATGAAGATTTGTGCCGGATACGTGTTGTACCAGAGAAAACCCATCCCTGCGCCCACGATTGCTCCGCACATTACAGCCAGTTCTCCACTTCCGGGCACATACTGGATTTGAAGGTAGTCGGCAATCGTGGCATGACCGGTCACATAGGATAGCAATACATAGGTGGCCGCTGCTACTGTTACTGGGCCGATAGCCAAACCGTCAAGGCCGTCTGTTAAATTGACTGCATTAGAGGTTCCTACTATAATGAATGCAGCAAAGGGGATATAGGCCCAACCAAGGTGAGGCTTCATGCCTTTTAGGAAAGGGATGCTAATGTGGGTATCGAATTCCGGGCATCTATAGAGTAGCCAGCCTGCCAGTAAGCCGATTCCTATTTGCATCAAGAACTTGCTCTTTACTGTCAATCCTTTGCTGTGTTTTCTGGCTTGCATCAAATAGTCATCGAGAAATCCGATAATGCCATAACTGACAGTTACAAGAAGTACCGTCCAAACGAAGAAGTTGCTCAGATCGCTCCAAAGAAGTGTAGCAACAATAATGGCGAAGAGGATTAATAGTCCTCCCATGGTAGGTGTGCCGGTCTTCTTTGTATGTGTTGCAGGACCGTCATCCCTTATGTACTGACCTATTTGATAACCTCTGAGCTTTCTTATGACCCACGGCCCGAGAAAAAGGGATATCAAAAGTGCTGTTACCGTGGCATAGATAGTCCTAAATGTAATGTAACGAAATACATTAAATGCCGAAATGATCGTGTGAAGCGGATATAGTAGATGATAAAGCATGTGTATTCTTTATTCTTTATTCATGATGTATTGCTTATTCTAGTTACTTCCCTACTGATCGCTGGATATTTTATAATCATCATTTCCCCAGTTCAGCCTTCAAACCTTCCACCACTTTTTCCATGGCCATAAGCCGGGAACCCTTGACCAAAAGCCAGTCACCAGGACCAAGGTGCTTTGTTACGGTTTCCAATATCTCCTGTTGGTTGCCAACGAAGAGCTTTCCGACATTCATCCCAGCCTCCTCAGCCGCCTGTGCTACTGTCTGTGCAAACTCTCCGGTAGCATAGAGCCCGCTGATATCACTACGAGCAATCAGCACCCCTAGTTCTTTGTGCGCTCTTTTGCTGTGTTGACCCAGTTCCAGCATGTCTCCTACGATCAATATCCCCCTGCCGTTTCCCTTTAAAGAACACAGTGTTTCAATCGCCTGGACCATAGAGCCGGGGTTGGCATTGTAGGTATCGTTTATGACATGGATACCCCTTGAAAGGGCAAAGATCTGCATACGTCCAGCTAGAGAGCTTGTCGCCTCCAGGCCATCTTTGACTTCACCTATTTCAAGGCCGAGCCGATATCCTACAGCTGCTGCAGCCAAGGCGTTGTAAATAGCGCCGTTACCCGGGATTTTCAAGTGGATGCGGACCGACTTATCATACCAGTTTAGATCGAATGAACAAGTTGTAGTAGTCTGACTTAAAGGGCTTGCCCATACTTGAGCAGAGCCATAGATCCCAAAACTAATCACACGTCCATGAAATTGTTCGGCCAGACGACAGATCCTCGGGTCGTCAATATTTAGTATCGCCGTACCATCTTCGCCCAAGACCTCAAGGAGTTCTCCCTTTGCCTCCATCACCCCGTCTATGTCCTTTACCCCTTCTAGGTGTCCTGCTGCGATGTTCGTAATGATTCCTAATTGTGGTTCACAGATTTGAGCAAGTCGTCTAATCTCGCCTGGGTGATTCATCGCGAGTTCAAGGATAGCCCATTCATGGTCCTGTCTTAGACGAAAAAGTGTAAGTGGCAGTCCGATAAGATTGTTGAAGTTTCCCTCTGTTTTCAGTACGGAGAAAGACTGTCCCACCACGGCAGCAGTCATTTCCTTAGTCGTTGTTTTACCATTGGTTCCTGTTATGGCCACAACAGCGGCCTGTGTTTGCCTGCGACGGAAAGTTGCTATATCCCCCAAGGCCTTGAGTGTGTCGGGCACAGCAATTATGCATAGATCGTCCGTGAAATCGTATGCTTTGCCGGATACGTACGCCTCGTTGACAACGAGACCCTTGGCGCCGCAATCCAATGCCTTCCGGACAAATTCATGTCCGTCATATCTCTCTCCCGTAAGGGCAAGAAAGAACTCTCCAGCCTGAGTAGAGCGAGAATCTGTGGAGATTTTCCCCCAAGAAGCTTCTTTACTGCCGGAGACCAAGCGGCCACCTGTTGCCTCCAGCAGTTCAGCAACACCCCAGGTTTGCTGATCAGTGGTCAATGGTCACTCCCTTACTTGTTGATAGCCCTTCAAGTACCTGAGCTACTTCAACGCGGTCATCAAAAGGTATGGTCCTGTCTCCTATGATCTGATAGGTTTCATGTCCTTTGCCTGCGATGAGCACACAGTCTCCGGGCTTGGCAATTTTTATTCCCAATGAAATGGCGCGCTTTCGGTCCTGTTCAACTGTATAACCTGACCCTTTGAAACTATTTAGCAAGGCGTCCTGCTCGTATTTGCGATTTCCCGCTACGGACGCCGTACCGACTTCTATGTGGGAGAGAATACTCTCAGGCGATTCCGTACGTGGATTATCAGAGGTGAGTATTGAAAGATCGCTCAAGCGGGCTACGACCTCTCCCATGATGGGACGTTTTTCTTGGTCTCGATCTCCTCCACACCCAAACACCGTTATGAGCCGACCATGCGTAAGTTCTCTCAAGACAGTTAGTACATTTTCCAGGGCCTCTGGTGTGTGCGCATAATCTACGAGTATAGAAAGGCCTTCACCATTAGGTATTGACTCTAAACGACCAGGAACTCCAGTCAGGTTGTTGATTCCATCTCTTATCTGAGACAAGTTCAGACCCATTGCAATGCCAGTCGCCGCTGCGGACAAAATGTTGTATACGTTATGCTGGCCTAAAAGGCGCGAGGCGAACTCGAAATTACCGTGAGGTGTTTGAACTGTCCCCGACGTTCCATTAATGTCTACATGAATATTCTCACCTCGAATGTCGCATTCTTTTGAAAGGCCTGTGCACAAACACTTGATAGATACATCCAAGGCTAGTTCTTTGCCCTTCTTGTCATCCCAGTTGATGATGGCTGTGGTTTGTCTTGATCTTGAATCCTGTACCAAGTAATCGAGAAAAAACTTTTTTTTGCAATGCCAATACGATTCCATGTCTTTATGGTAGTCAAGATGGTCTCTTGAAAGATTCGTATAGATCCCCATATCGAACTGGCAAGATCTTACACGATCGAGATCAATAGCATGGGAAGAGACTTCCAGAACTACATGGGTTACCCCATTATTGGCCATTTCACGCAATATTCGCATCAAGTCAACAGATTCCGGAGTTGTCACAGGGTTTGTAAATGTCTGACCTTCAAAGCGATAGTTGATCGTACCAATGACCCCTACATTAAAGCCGGCTGCCCTGAGTATGGATTCGATCAGATAGGCAGTTGTCGTTTTCCCGTTAGTCCCTGTAATTCCAATGACAAAAAGCTCTTCTGATGGATTTCCATAAAAGAGCGCCGAAAGACGAGCAAGCGCCTGTCTGGCATTTTCTACCTTTATCAGGCTGATATCTTTTCCTATTGATGGGGTTTTCTCAGTTGCAACAGCGACTGCCCCCCGTCTGATTGCATCATCGATATAATTGTATCCGTCTGCCTGAAGCCCCTGGATGGCCACGAATAATCCACCAGGCCTTACGCTGCGAGAGTCATAATGGATTGAGTTGATGACCTTATCTCCTGTGCCGATGAAGTCATTTGCTGCCAAGGAGTTGACAAGTGAACTCAATTTTATCCCGCCCATGTTGATGTCTCCGTGGATGCCCTGATAGAATCTGTTTCTTTGGGCGTTATTAATTCCGGAGGAATCTTTAAGTATTGAAGGCTTTCCTTGGCAATTTGGCTAAAGACTGGAGCAGCAACTATACCGCCATAACACTGCTTTCTAGGTTCATCTACCACCACAAGTATAGCAATAGCAGGATCTCGTGCCGGGACAAATCCCACAAAGTTTGCTATGTGTTTATCCGTTGCATATCTGTTTGTTTGGGGATCAATTTTCTGGGCTGTGCCGGTTTTTCCGGCAACCGTGTACCCACTCAATGCCGCTTTCTGACCCGTTCCTCCCTTTGCCACAACTCTTTCCAACATAAGGCCCATGGTTTTTGCCGTTTCGGATGAAATGACTCGTCGGATTCTTGTCGGCTGGAAGGTCTTTACGATACCTCCGTTTTGGTCAGTCATTGCCTGCACAAGATAGGGTTTCATCAGTACACCGTCGTTTGCTATAGCGCTAACCGCGGTTGCAAGTTGCAATGCCGATACAGCCACACTCTGCCCGAAACATATAGCCAAGGCATCCATGTCGGACCAATCTTCGGGTGCGAGTACGGAACCAGGAGTTTCGCCCGGACAGTCAATGCCTGCCCGGGTTCCAAAACCAAAAGCCTTCAGCCTGTCAAAGAGGTATTCTTCTCCTATCCTATTTCCAATTTTGGCGGCTCCGATATTACTGGAGTATTTTATAATATCTTGTAGTGAGAGGACACCGCGAGAATGTAGGTCGTGAACAACACTGTTCCCAATCTTATAACGTCCATCCTCGCAATCAAATTCGGTATTCCGGGTGCACAGTCCTGATTCCAGTGCAGCAGCTCCCAAAAAAATTTTGAATGTGGAGCCAGGCTCAAAGCAATCGGTAATTGCCCTATTTCTTCTTGACTGGGGCTCATATTGTGCAAAAATATTTGGATTAAACTCTGGTGCATGAGCTATGGCCAGCATAGCGCCTGTGTGAGGTTCCATAACCAGGGCCATACCTGATTTGGCTGAAAACTTCTTTACTGCCTCAGATAGAGCAGTTTGGGTGATGTGTTGGATGTTCTTGTCGATGGTCAGTACTAGATTGTAGCCATTCCGACTTTCAGTCAGTGGCTTTTGTGCGTTGAAGGAACGTCCCAAGGCATCCTTGAAAATGGTCCAATTAGTTCCCTGCCCGCTCAAGAAGCGGTTGTAATAGTATTCCAGCCCCTCCAGACCTTTGCCGTCAATTCCGCAAAAACCTATGACTTGCGCGGCCAGCGTTTTCATAGGATAAAATCGCTTGCTTTCAGCAACGAAATCGATCCCATCGAGATCCAGTTTTCGGATTGCCGATACCTCTCTCGGGGTTGCATGGCGTTTTATCCATACAAATCCTTTGTCCGAAGAAAGTCTTTCAGATAGCAATTGTTGCTCAAGATTTAAGGCACGCGCCAGTGTCGTAGCTGTCCGTTTTTGTGATAAAACCTGTTTCGGGTGAGCATAAATTGAGGTTATGCTGATACTTACAGCCAACTCCCTGTGATTTCTGTCATAGATCGTTCCCCGCCTAGGCATTCTGTGAAGGGCCGTTTTATACTGACTTATGGCCTTTTGGGAAAGCTCGGTTTGTTTAAAGATTTGTAATTGTACGGCCCTGCCTATAATGACCCCAAAAGAAAGGGCCAATACAATGCTGACAACTCCAATGCGGAAGCGTATCCATTTTGTGCGATTCGTCTTTTTTCTGCGGCAAATCTTCATGGAAGCACAACCACTTGGTTCGGATTAGGGATAACTAGGCCCTGCTTTTTTGCCAGGCGTTTGATCCGTTCAGGAGATCTCAGTTGGGCCTGTTCGACCTTAAGCTTTGCATGAAGTGCTGTTAGGTGATGATATTCTTGTCTGGCTCCATTAATTTCATATCCGGTCTGAACGTATTGTACCCGGCACCAGCTATAGATTAGGAGTTCTGCCATAGAAAATGTTATCAATGCGAGCCATGGGATTATTGAGGTACGACTCTTCTTGGTTATCCTTCGCTTTTTCATAATTGACTACCTTCCAGTTTTTCGACTGCCCGCAGTTTGGCGCTTCGAGCCATGGGATTGGCTTTGACTGCGGCCCCATCGGGTCTGACCGGTTTTTTTGTGAGAATACGAAACTGCGCCTTTTTTCCGCATATGCACACCGGAAAATCGGGTGGACAGTTGCAGGGGTTCGCCAGCGCCTTGAAACGCTGTTTTACTATTCTGTCTTCTAGCGAGTGAAATGAGAGAATGCATATTCGCCCCTTCGGCTTTAAGAGATTAGGTGCATGATCCAAAAAGATTTTCAGACTTTCCAGCTCCTGGTTTACCTCTATCCTCAAGGCTTGAAATGTGCGCGTTGCAGGATGAATGCGTTTGGACCGATATTTTGCCGGAATGCTTTGCTTTATGATCTCAGCAAGCTGCAAACTTGAGCGAATCCTCCCACGGCGGCGCGCCCATATGATTCCTTTGGCAATACGACCGGCCCATCGTTCTTCCCCGTAACGGGCTATAACATTACCAAGCCCGTCTTGTGGAAACTCATTCACAATATGTTCGGCCGTAGTTTGTTGTTCTGGGTTCATACGCATATCCAAAGGCTCATCCCGCTTGAAGCTAAAGCCTCGACCACTACTTTCCAATTGGTAGAGTGATAGGCCCAAGTCGAGCAAAAACCCATCCACACATGAGGTATTCGTACGGGAAAGAACCTGGGAGATATTAGCAAAATCATCATTAAAGAACTGGGTGTGCGAATTGAATCGGTGGAGAGATTCGCGGGCGCAGGCAATGGCATCCGGGTCTTTGTCGATACCGACAAAGAAACCATTTGGGCTGATGAGCTGCAAGATAGCTTTGGCATGGCCCCCTCCCCCTAGGGTGCCGTCTACATATGTTTTGCCGGAAGAACAGTTAAGGTGGTCGATAACCTCCTCGACCATAACTGGAATATGACGGTATAGCATGGGCGTGTCACCCTAAAGCCCCAGCACAGCGATCTCGTTTCTTATTTCCTCATCTTTTAAATCTTTCTGTAGTTTGGCATCTTCCTCAATCCAGTTTTCCCTGGACCATATTTCAAAGTGATCCAGTACACCCACTAAGACAATCTCTTTTACTAAATGGGTATGCTCTCGCAGAGCAGGAGGGATCAGGATGCGCCCCTGTTTGTCGAGAAGGCACTCGAAGGCGCCACCTATGAAGATCCTTCGAAAGCGCCGCATGTTCTCACTCTTTACGGCCAGGCTAAGGATGCGGTTTTCAATCTTGCGCCACTGTTCAAAGTTATAACAGACCACAGCGCCATCCATCTTTGAGGCCATGATTCCATCTATACTGCTCTGATTAAGCACTTCACGAAAACGGGCCGGTACTATAATACGACCTTTGTCATCTAAATTATGAAAGGAATTACCCCGAAACATGATTGTTTTCAGTTTTACCGTTCCTCCACTTTCCCCCACTTTCCTCCACATTATAGACCGTTATTTTGAATGTCAAGCAAAAAACATTGAAGGAGGTTCGGTTTTTCTAATATTTTGTGGCTATTAAACGTGGAAGACCCATCATAGGATCTGGTGGTTGGCTAATGCGGTCATTAATCCACATTATGTGGTGTGATTACAACATGAGGAGCGCCATATATGACTTTTTATGAAGTTACAAGAATTATTCGTAACATTTCAAAAAGTCCGGGGTATACGATTAATATAGACCATGATGATTGAGAATTTACGATTTTTCGGGCACTAGCGATGGTGAAGCTGATACTTTTGCACCATTTTTTTGTGTTCTGAGAAGGTGCTGGAAAAGTGATGAGATCCGTTATTCTTTGATACAAAATAGAGATACGGTTTCTTGGCGGGATAAAGTACGGCTTCAATGGATGCTTTGCCTGGATTAGCAATGGGACCGGGCGGCAGTCCCTTGATCCTGTATGTGTTATAAGGGGTTAGAGCCTTAAGATCCTTGCGAGTAATGTTGCCTTCGAAGCTTTTCATGCCGTAAATAACCGTTGGGTCACTTTCAAGGCGCATGTTGTGTTTCAAACGATTCAAAAAGACAGCAGCAATCAGGGGGCGTTCTTCGGGTTTTGCTGTTTCTTTTTCAACAATTGAGGCAAGGGTTACAACTTCGTGGGTGGTAAGGCCTATCTCCTTCGCCCGTTCAAGCCAGGCTTGAGTAAAGGCAGCGCGAAATTGGTCGACCATTTTCTTTATAACCTGCTTAGCGGAAGCACCCTTGGGGAAATAGTAGGTTTCCGGAAACAGATACCCTTCCAAAGAATCGACTTTAAAACCAAAGTTTGATACTAAACTGGAAGTTGTGGCTGTTTTGTAGAATACTTCCTGTTGGATAAGGCCTGCTTCATCAAGGAGTTTGCCGATCTTGGACACTGTGACCCCTTCGGGGACAACCACCTTGTGCAAAACGATCCGCCCATGTACCAGAGTATTAAGGATTTCCCCGGGTGACATAGCTGAGGAAAGCTCATATTCGCCAGCCCGAATCTGTCTTTCGCGTCCCTTAAGGTAGGCTAACCACCGAAACTTCTTTGGGCTTCTTATAAGCCGTGCCTTTTTTAGTTGAGCAAGCGTTTCAAAAAAGGTTTGACCAGGTCTAATCCATACGGTGGCAGTTTGTCCCGAGGCCTCAACTGGTGTGATTGTATAATAGTAAAACCAAAGACCAATACTTGCTCCAATGAAAATTATAAAGAGTCCAACAGAAAATATGATAGGGAATCTGATCCTGATCTTTTTCACGCTTTTGAATTTTTGTCCTTTTTGTTGTAGGATAGTAGCGATAGTATAATATTTTTTGATTATATCGCAAATTGCATAAAGGGTCAATAATGATGAGCTCGTAAAAAGTCATTTTGCGAATGACATTGTGCGATTCTGGAAAGAGATTTAGAAGTCACTTGGCTTTAAAAATGTCAAACTGTTTGAAGGCCTTAGCCTGAGTTTTTGACATTTAGCCAGGTGTTTTCTGGATCCCAGAATCGTGCACGGAAAGAGCAAAATCAGACTTTTTGCAGGTCTGTCAACAGATGTATATGTCAGTATTCAATCGACAATGGGAAAAAAGTATCCTCCAATGGTGTAAGTGGTCATGGGACCCGATTACAGGCTGTGAGCACGATTGCAACTACTGTGCTGCCATAGAGGTGGTGCGCAAATGGTGCTCTCAGACCCGGAACAAAGCCTATAGCTCTTTTAGCCCACGCTTGTGGCCGGAAAGATTTGACGCTCCGTACAATACCCCAATTCCACAAGATAACACCTCCGGCAACAGGAACGTTTTCTTGGGCGGGTTGGGAGATATGTTCGGTGCTTGGGTGGAAAACGAGCACATCGAAGAGATCTTAAATATCATAAGGGATACGCCACAATGGAATTATATTATGCTGACAAAAAATCCGAGGCGTTACCTGGACTTTTCGATTCCTTCGAATTGTTGGCTGGGTGTTAAAGTGGATAGACAAAAAGAGGTTAAACCGGCGATAGGCTGTTTTAGCCGTATTAAAGCCTCAATTCGCTTTGTGTCTTGTGACCCGATGTTGGAATGGTTACATTTCTCAACACTTGAGTGCTTTGAGTGGATAATAGTAGGTTCACGACCAAAGACAAAGGATAAACAAGCCTTTATTCCGCCTAGTGTTTGGATTTCAGGCCTTGCTAGGCAGGCTAGAGCATCTGGGTGCAAGGTCTTCGCAAAACACCTTAAAGATTCCCAGTATAAAGAGTTTCCTGGAAAGGATTAATTGACGAGTTCGCAAAAAGTCGTTTTGTGAATGATATTGAGCGATTCCGGAAAGAGATTCTGAAATCACCTGGCATTGAAAATGTCAAACTGTTTGAGGGCCTTAGCCCGAGTTTTTGACATTTAGCCAGGCGTTTTCAGAATCCCGGAATCGTACACGGAATGAGCAAAATCAGACTTTTTACGAAACCATCAATTGTGCACTTATGGTTTAAAAAAAAGGGGGGGGAACTA
>RCNB010000404.1_pt1 | contig 29581 bp, 29 predicted proteins | sample 2041321 | NCBI WGS metagenome assembly RCNB01 (sample SAMN09708232, study PRJNA481090) | Marine sediment metagenome, whole genome shotgun sequencing project. | reverse complement strand
GGAGACACACTTTGGAGCATATCACAAAAATTTCCTGGAGTTTCTATTCAAAATTTAAAAGATTGGAACGATATTAGTGGTAGTAAATTAAGACCTGGAATGAAATTGAAGGTCTACAAAGGCTAAAATCAATTAAAAAATTATCATAATGAAAAAATTAATCATTTTAGCAATTACTTGTGCTATGGTATTTGCTTGCAACAATGACAAATCTAAAGGCAATCAAAAGATTGTTCCGGAATCTTCCGGAAAATTAAACAATTTAACAGTAGTTGCTTCTAACGACCAGTGGAATGGTGAAGTTGGAGAGGCTATCAGAGACATTTTAGCAGCTCCAGTTGATGGTTTACCACAAGACGAACCACTATTTTCCATGAAGCAAATGCCTCCAGAAGTATTTTCTGGCTTTGCGGCACAAAACAGAACGGCTTTAAAAATAGAAAAAGGACAAGCAGGTTTAAAAATAGAAGAAGACACCTATGCTAAACCGCAAAAAGTTATAGTTGTTTCAGGAAATACAACTGTGGAGATTATAAACCAACTAAAAGAGAATGCGAAAAAAATCGTTTCTGAATTTAAAAGAACAGAATTAACCGAAAAACAAAGACAAATTAAAAAATCGCTTCAGAAAGTAACAACTATAGAAAACAGTTTAGGAGTTACTTTAAACTTTGCATCTGCTTACAGAATCGCAAAAGAAGAAGATAAATTCTTCTGGATTCGCAAAGACCTTACAACAGGTAGTATGAACCTAATGATTTATCAGGTGCCTTTAGACGCCATTACAGAAGGAGATGATGCTGTTAATCAAGTCATTAAAATAAGAGACTCAATAGGCAAAAAACATATTCCTGGTGAAAAGGAGGGATCCTATTTAATTACAGAGCAAGCTTATTCACCTTTTTTCTTTAAAGAAATAGTAGACAATAAAACAACGTTTGTAACTAAAGGAACTTGGGAAGTAAAAGGTGTTATTATGGGAGGTCCATTTATTAATTATGCTATTGAAGATAAAATTAATAATAGATATATAATAGCTGAAGGATTTACCTTTGCACCAAGTGTTCAAAAAAGAGATTTCATGTTCGAGCTTGAGGCAATTATAAAATCATTACATATTAAATAAAAATAAAAGCCCAACTTTATAAAGTTGGGCTTTTTAAGCTAATACTTAAAAATTTTATTTTTTTTCTGGTTTATCAGTTTCTTCTGGATCTTCTTTACTGGCATCCTTAAATTCTTTTATTCCGCTTCCTAAACCCCTCATCAATTCAGGAATTTTTTTTCCTCCAAATAAAAGCAAGACAACCACCACAATCAAGATAATTTGTGGAGCTCCAATAACTAATGATATTATACTTGAAATCATAATTTATAATTTTACTGTTGCAAAGTTAATAATTAAACTTGATATAGTGCGTTTTAATCAAAACTTTAGCATTTAAATAAGAACGATTAATATGTATATTTGTGTTCTATGGTAAAAAAGAAAAAAGATAAAAAATTAGCCAAGAAGCTTCTACATAAATACCGTTTGGTTATTTTAAATGAAGACACTTTTGAAGAGAGATTGTCTTTTAAACTAACTCGTTTAAATGTATTCGTTCTATCTTCTTTTATGGCTATTCTATTAATTATTGGCACAATCATACTAATAGCATTTACACCATTACGTGAATATATTCCGGGTTATTCATCAACAGCTTTGAAATTAAGAGCTACTCAATTGAATTATAAAACGGATTCCTTACAACAAGTTTTAGCTATGAATGAAAAATATTTTACCTCAATAAAACGGGTCTTGCAGGGAGATGTGAGTTCTGTAGAATTTAACAGAGATTCGATTATAGAAGCTGCAAAACGGGATACTACCGAAATTGATTTAGCGCCAATTAAAGCAGATTCGCTTTTAAGAGAAAAAGTGAATAAAGAGGATAAATATAATTTATTTGAGTCTGCTACTGCAAATGCAAGATTTGTATTATTTCCTCCGGTAAACGGAACTATTAGTGAAGAATACAACGCCGAAGAAAAACATTATGCTGTCGATTTAGTAGTAGCTAAAGATTCGCCTATTAAATCAACTGCAGACGGAACAGTAATTTTTGCTGAATGGACCGCAGAGACAGGTTTTGTTGTTATTATTGAACATACCGAAGGACTGCTTTCTGTTTATAAGCATAATTCATCCATTACAAAGAATCAGGGAGATTTAGTTAAGGCTGGAGAAGTTATTGCCACAGCAGGAAATACTGGTGAATTTACGACGGGACCACATCTTCATTTTGAATTATGGAGTAATGGATATCCAATTAACCCAACTAACTATATTGATTTCAAATAATGCTTTCAATCAAGTCTAAACTTGCCATTCCTTTTTCCAAAAGAATTAAAAAGAAGGAATTAAAATGGGTTAATAATCCATTAGCCACTCAAGAAAAAGTGTTTCAAAACTTAATTAACGAAGCGGCTGGAACGCAATTTGGAAAGGATCATGATTTTTTTAGTATAAATAACCATGAGGATTTTATAAAAAGAGTTCCTGTTAGAGATTATGAAGCCTTAAAACCTTATGTTGATCGAGTTGTTGAAGGGGAAGAAAATATCCTTTGGAAGGGGAAGCCTATTTATTTTGCTAAAACTTCCGGAACCACATCAGGAGCTAAATATATTCCGATTACAAAAGAAAGTATGCCAACTCATGTTGAAGCTGCTCGTAACGCCATATTATTTTATATTGCAGAAACAGGAAACAGCAAGTTTGTAAGTGGAAGAATGATCTTCCTTCAAGGAAGTCCGATATTAAGTGAACAAAACGGTGTACAATTAGGGCGACTATCAGGAATTGTAGCACATTATGTACCTAAATATCTTCAAAAGAACAGAATGCCTTCTTGGGAAACCAATTGTATTGAAGATTGGGAAACAAAAGTGAATGCTATTGTTGAAGAAACTGTGAATGAAAATATGACGGTTATTTCTGGAATTCCATCTTGGGTTCAGATGTATTTTGAAAAAATTCAGGAAAAAACCGGAAAGAAAGTAGGAGATGTTTTTAAGAATTTCAATCTATTCATTTTTGGAGGAGTAAACTACGAGCCCTATCGTGCTAAATTTGAAAATTTAATTGGTCGTAAAGTAGATAGTATTGAATTGTATCCGGCAAGTGAAGGGTTTTTCGCATATCAGGATAAACAGGGAGAGCGCGGCATGTTACTACAGTTAAATTCTGGTATTTTTTATGAGTTTATAAAAGCAGATGAATTTTTTAATGATAATCCCAAACGAATTACTATAAAAGATGTTGAAATTGGAGTAAACTATGTAATGATAGTCTCCACCACAGCAGGACTTTGGGCCTATAACATTGGTGATACTGTGGAATTTACTTCAATTGATCCTTACAGAGTTATTGTTTCTGGAAGAATTAAACATTTTATTTCAGCTTTTGGTGAGCATGTTATTGGTAAAGAAGTAGAGCAAGCAATGGAGGAAGCTGTAAAAGGAACAACTGTTCAGGTTTCAGAGTTTACAGTTGCACCTAATATTAACCCAAAGGAAGGATTACCATATCACGAATGGTTTATTGAGTTCGAAAACGAACCTGAAAACCTATCAGAATTAGCAGACAGAATTGAAAAGTCATTGCAACAACAAAATAGTTATTATTTAGATTTAATTGAAGGTAAAGTATTGCAACCTCTAGTAATTACACGGGTGAAAAAAGAAGGATTTAAAAACTATATGAAATCGATCGGAAAATTGGGTGGTCAAAACAAAATCCCTAGGTTATCGAACGACAGAAAAATTGCAGACGCTTTGGAAGGCAAGAAATTAACGAAATAATATTACCTTTGCAGACCAAATAACGAAAATGAACAAAAAACCACATCACGAAAGAACGCGAGCTCAAGAAAGCTCCAATGCCATTGAAAGAATGTACATAACCATGAGGCATTTGTTCAATCGTGGGTACTATAAACCAATGGGTGTTTCGGGTCAAACACTTCGTGAAGCCTTACTGTTGTTGAGACCGGAAATATATGGTTCAATAGGAGAAGAGAAGGCAGAACTAGACGGATTACTATATGTAATAGATAGACTTCCGTATGGAATAGAAGAGTGTTCCTATATAAATCTCACAAGTGATGAAGGATATGGAAACTCACATTTTATGCCAATAATTCCTGAAAAAAGAAGGCGTAATTGCTATAGGATTGATGAAGAGCAAATGAATATTGAGATTACTCGTGGTCGTTCTGAAATCTATGACATCCTAACACATTTAACTTTTCTTTTTGTTGAATCTCACAAAATAAGTAAACGGGTTATCATAAATGAAAACGGTGATACCACTCGTGATTGGATAAAACTAGAAAAAGCGGTTCTTACATCAAAGAAATTAACTCAACCAGAAAGAGAAATAGCTGTTTCTCACACAGCTAATATTCTAGGCAGGACTTTTAATGAAATCACGGAGGTTTATAATGATTTTTCCACAAAAAAGCAACCAGAACGGTTTTTACATCTAATTTATTGGTTAGGTAAATTAGCCATTGAGGAGGTCGTCAATAACAATAAACGAACCATAACATTTAGCCCGGTTTTACGAGAGCGATTAGGGCATCATATTCATGGTGAGATGTGGGCTAACAATATAAAAGAGACTTTAAAAAAGCATAATTTATTAGAAAGGAATATCCATATAATTAGTGCCAATATGCATAGCGTAATGAATACCATCTATGCTCCTAAAGCCTTAAAAGCATTGGTAGCTAAAAAAGATATTTTTGAAGTGTATGAAGCATTGAGTAATGATGAAAATGAAACGTTGAGAAATAAAGTTACTGGCGAAGCATTGAAAAATGGGATGTTGTATATTAAAGACACATCAGGAACGAATATTAATGTTCAAATTTTTGATACTTCTAACATTGATTTCTCTCATTCCGATTTAAATATTGATCTAGATTTTATAAAAGAAGAAAAACCCGTTATATTCGTAATGGATTATGCGTTTGGAGAACAAGCTTATGAAACAATTGATGAATTTTTAAAACCATTCAAAATAGGCGATTCAAAAATAAAAATGAATATAGATTCTGTGTCTATAATGGGTAAAGCAGGAATACTAAAAGGAGGCAAAGGAGACATCATGATACCATCTGCTCACATATTTGAGGGAACAGCTGACAACTATCCTTTTAAGAACCGTCTTTCAATAAAGGATCTAGAAGGACAAGGGGTTGATATTTATAAGGGAGCAATGATAACAGTTTTAGGAACCTCTTTGCAAAACAAAGAGATCTTAAAATTTTTCCATAATTCAACATGGAACGTTATTGGTCTGGAAATGGAAGGCGCTCATTATCAGAAGGCAATACAAGCTGCATCAAAAGTAAGAGGAAATATAAACTCAAAGGTCAAGGTTAGATACGCCTATTACGCCAGTGATAATCCCTTGGAAACGGGAAGTACATTAGCTTCAGGCGGATTAGGAACCTCTGGTGTAAGACCAACATATTTAATAACAAGAACGATTTTGCAACAAATTTTCAATAAATAAAAATATGAGTAAAAGTAAATTACCAGAACAATCAAATTCAGAAGAAGTAGATATAGGTCAATTATTTAATTTAATTGGCAATGCCTTTAATCGACTTTTTAATTTTATTGGCTCGATTTTTATTGGAGGATATAAGGTTTTATTATTACTATTAATTCATGTACACAAACGAATTTATTGGTACAGTGGGGCCGTTATTCTTGGAATAATTATTGGTTTTCTAGTTGATATGAAATCAGAAAAAGAGTATGGTGCTAATATGTATATTGAAACAAAATTCAATTCTACTCGACAGGTTTATGAAGTCATGAAACAGTTGCACCAATTGGCAGGGAAAGATAAAGACACTTTAAAGTTAGCTAACTTACTTAATATTACTCCTTTTGAAGCATCAAGTATAAAAGGCTTTTATATTGAACCTGACTTAGATGAAAATGATATAGTTAATATGTATTCTAGATTCTTCATCCAACTTGATTCTATATCTAGACTGGAAATGACTTATAATAATTATAAAAAATCATTAACACCTACTAACTTTAATATTCACAGGATAGGAGTTGTTTCAACAGATAAAACTATTTATAAAAAAATTGAAAATGATTTTATTGAACAAATTTCAGGAAATGATTATTTAGATGAGTTAGTTGAAGCAAATAAATTGAACTTAGAGAAAAAGGAAGAGGTGCTTTTGAGAGAGATTCAAAAAACAGACTCCCTTCTTAATGAGTATTTAAAAATTAGAATAAATGAATCTCAAAAAGAATTAATTCCAGGTGCTGGAACAAATTTGTATATGGGAAATGCTGAATCAAATAATTTGATTGTTGACGAAAGTGCTATTATTGAGAAAATACTTAGTTTAGAAGCTGAAAGAAGAGAGATCAACACGTTAAAAGTAACTCAAAAAACAGTCATTAGTGTTTTGGCAAATTTCCCGGAATCGGGTTACGACATAAGAGAATGGTATGATAAAATGAAGTTTGTGTTACCAATAATTTTAGGGGCGTTAACGCTTATTGTGTTTAGCGGAATAGGTATGGGTAAATATTTAGAAGCTGAAAGCAAAAAAACAACATAAAAATGCAACAAAAAGTAGCACTTATTACTGGAGTTACAGGACAGGACGGCGCTTATTTAAGTGAGTTCTTATTAAAAAGAAACTATGAAGTACATGGAATAAAAAGAAGATCTTCATTGTTTAATACAGATAGAATTGATCACCTTTATCAGGATCCTCATGTAGAAAATCAAAACTTTTACTTGCATTATGGCGATCTCACAGATAGCACAAATCTAATTAGAATAATTCAGGAAGTTCAACCCGACGAAATTTATAATTTGGCAGCCATGAGCCATGTTCATGTGTCATTTGAAATGCCTGAATACACGGCCAATGCGGATGGTTTGGGGACCTTAAGGATTCTTGAGGCAGTCAGAATACTTGGACTTGAGAAGAAAACAAGAATATATCAAGCGTCTACTTCAGAATTATATGGCAAGGTTCAAGAAGTTCCTCAAACAGAAACAACTCCTTTCTATCCCAGAAGCCCCTATGCTGTGGCTAAAATGTATTCATACTGGATCACGGTCAATTATCGTGAGGCATACGGCATATACGCCTGTAATGGAATTCTATTCAATCATGAATCACCAATAAGAGGCGAAACATTTGTGACTCGTAAAATTACTCGTGCAACTTCAAGAATTGCTTTGGGAATGCAAGATAAAATTTATCTTGGTAATCTTAATGCCCAAAGAGACTGGGGACATGCAAAGGATTACATAAGAATGATGTGGATGATCTTACAGGCAGATGAGGCGGAAGATTGGGTGATTGCCACAGGTAAAACCACATCAGTACGAGATTTTATTAAAATGTGTTTTGGCCATATTGGGGTTGAACTAGAATTTAAAGGAGATGGTGCAGAAGAAAAAGGCTATATAAAAGCATGCAATAATGATGCTTATCAATTAGAGATTGGGAAAAAAGTAATTGCAGTAGATAAAAAATATTTTAGACCAACTGAAGTAGATCTGTTAATAGGAGATGCAACAAAAGCTAAAGAAAAATTGGGCTGGGTACCCAAGTATGACCTTCCTGCTTTGGTTGACGATATGATGACCAGTGATCTAAAGCTAATGACAAAACAACAATACCTTCAAGAAGGGGGATATAGGATTAAGAATTATTTTGAATAGAGCTAATGGTAAAGGATTCTAAAATATACGTTGCTGGCCATAAGGGATTGGTTGGAAGCGCTATTCTAAACAATTTAAAGATAAAAGGGTATACAAATTTAGTGTTTAGGACACTGGAAGAGTTGGATCTTAGAGATCAAGAAAGTGTATCTAATTTTTTTAAAGAGGAAAAACCGGAATATGTAATTTTAGCCGCAGCAAAGGTTGGAGGTATTGTTGCCAATAATACATATCGGGCGGATTTTATCTATGAGAACCTGGTAATCCAAAATAATGTGATTCATAACAGCTATTTGAATAATGTCAAGAAATTACTGTTTTTAGGAAGTACTTGTATCTACCCTAAGGATTGCCCTCAACCAATGAAGGAAGAATATTTGCTGACTGATACTCTGGAATACACAAATGAACCGTACGCCATTGCTAAGATAGCAGGAATAAAGATGTGTGAAAGCTACAACTTACAATATGACACTAATTTTATTTCGGTCATGCCAACTAATCTATATGGACCAAACGATAATTTTGATTTGGAAAAATCACATGTGTTGCCGGCATTAATAAGAAAAATCCATTTGGCTAAACTTCTTAGCGAGTCAAAACATGAAGAAGTTCAGGATAATACTAAAACCACGAGTCTTCAAGAAGCTTTGGATTACTTGTCCAGGTTTGGAGTTACGAAAGATAGCGTAGAAATTTGGGGTACTGGAAAACCAAAAAGAGAGTTTTTATGGTCAGAAGATATGGCAGACGCCTGTGTGTTTTTAATGGAGAATCGAAATTTTACTGAGACCTACAATAGGGGAGATAAAGAAATAAGGAATACTCATATTAATATAGGTACAGGTAAGGAAATTTCTATTAAGGAACTAGCAGAAACCATCAAATCAATTATTGGATTCAAAGGAAATTTGATTTTTAACGCAAATAAACCTGATGGCACTTTAAAAAAATTAACAGATGTAACCAAACTTCATGAGCTTGGTTGGAAACATACTGTTGAATTAAAAGATGGCATAAGTAAAATTTATGAATGGTATGTCAACAAAAAATGAATTCTTGAAGATTGCTATTGAAGCATCTTTAAGGGCTGGAGAAGTTATAATGCAAGTTTATGACACAGCATTTGAAATTGAATATAAAGACGACAAATCACCTTTAACAGAAGCCGATAAAAAAGCTAATGACATTATAAATTCATTTCTTGTCCCATTGAAAATTCCAATAATTAGCGAGGAAAATAAACAAACCGCCTATTCAGAAAGAAAGGACTGGGAAAACTGCTGGGTGGTCGATCCGGTAGATGGCACTAAAGAATTCATCAAAAGGAATGGCGAATTTACTGTAAACATAGCACTTGTTGAAAAAGGGAAACCTGTTTTGGGAGTTATTTATGTTCCGGCTACTAAAACAATATACGCTGCAGATGTTAAAAAAAAGGAAGCTTTTAAAACAGTACTTAAATCCCATGATTCCACTTTAGAAGAAGTTTACAAACTAGCAGAGAAATTACAACCTAATGACACCAAAGACAAACTATTTCGAGTTGTAGGAAGTCGCTCACACATGAGCCAAGAAACTTTAGATTATGTAGAAGAGCTAAAAAATAAAGGAAAAGAGGTTGAAATAGTATCAAAAGGAAGTTCATTAAAGTTTTGTCTTGTTGCAGAGGGCAAAGCAGATGTCTACCCTAGATTTGCACCAACCATGGAATGGGATACAGCTGCGGGACATGCCATATGCAACGCTGTTGGGATAAAAGTTATATCTCAAGACACAAAAGAATCACTTTCGTACAACAAAGAAAACTTATTGAACCCCTGGTTTTTGGTCTCAAAATAAACAAAGATGCCTGCTTATAAAAAAGAATCCCATTTACGAAGTTTAATTAAAGGATTTTCCTGGCGAATTATAGCAACAGCAGACACGATTCTTGTTGTGTTGCTAGTCACCTGTATAAATGGTAATTGCAGAATAGATCATGCTATTCAAATTGGTTTCATAGAGTTCTTTTTAAAACTGGCAGTCTATTATATTCATGAGCGAATTTGGCAAATTGCTTTAAAGGATGGTGTTGTTACTCAAAATGAAACCCTATTTAAAACCATTACTTGGAGAATTGTAGCTACAACTATGACATTTTTAATTTCTGGTACAATTTTAAATGCTTTTGATGAAATAGCACTGTATATTGCATTAGCGGAATTAGTTACTAAATTTGTGCTTTATTATTTGCATGAAAGGTTGTGGGTTTTAATGCCATTAGGAAGAATCCGTAAATTTTTCTTTGGAGTCAAATCAAATAAATGAAAGAAAATATAATTCCTCATAATTATCAAATTTCTATAGGCGATAGAAGAAAGCTGAATGGCCACAATTCTTTATTATTATGGTTTACAGGGCTTTCTGGTTCTGGAAAATCCACAATTGCCAATTTAGTTGAAAAGGAGTTACATGAATTGGGTGTAAAAACCTATGCGTTGGATGGTGACAATATCAGGAAAGGGATCAATAGTGATTTAACTTTCTCACCTGAAGATAGAACAGAAAATATAAGAAGAATTGCAGAAATAGCTAATTTAATGGTTGATGCAGGCTTGGTGGTTTTAGCGGCATTTGTTTCTCCTTATAAAAAAGACAGGGATAAAATTAGGGATATTGTAAAAGATGTTAACTTTGTCGAAATTTTTATTAACACGAGCGTAGAGGAATGTGAACGTAGAGATGTAAAAGGGCTTTACAAAAAAGCAAGAGCAGGGTTGATAAAAAACATGACAGGACTTTCTGCGCCTTATGAAGCACCAGAAAAACCTGATATTGAAATTGACACAGAAAAGGAAACTGTTGAAACTACGGTTTCACGTATTATAGAATATTTAACACCTAAATTAAAACTCAATCATGAGTAAATACTACTTAAATTACTTAGACGAATTAGAAAGCGAAGCTATATACGTATTGCGGGAAGTTTGGGCGCAATTTCAAAATCCAGTATTATTATTTTCAGGCGGTAAAGACTCTATAGTAGTTGCTCATTTAGCTCGAAAGGCATTTTATCCTTCCAAAATACCATTTGCATTCATGCACGTAGACACAGGTCATAATTTTCCTGAAACTATAAAATTCAGAAATGATCTAGTTAAAGAATTAGGTGTAAATCTTATTGTAGGATCAGTTCAGGAATCTATTGATGAGGGAAGGGTTGCTGAAGAGAAAGGCAAAAGTGCTACAAGAAACGCACTTCAAATAACTACTCTTTTAGATGCGATTGAGACCCATAAAGTAGATTGCGCAATTGGTGGCGGAAGAAGAGATGAGGAAAAGGCAAGAGCTAAAGAACGTTTTTTTTCCCATAGAGACGATTTTGGACAATGGGACCCAAAAGGGCAACGACCAGAATTATGGAATTTGTTTAATGGGAAACATTTTGAAGGAGAGCATTTTAGAGCGTTTCCAATCAGTAATTGGACAGAGATGGATGTTTGGAACTATATTAAAAGAGAAAACATTTCTATACCATCCTTATATTTTGCTCACGATCGTGAAGTTATTTGGAGACAAAATTCTTGGATTCCAAATTCAGAATTCTTAAAGTTAGAAGAAAATGAAGAAGTTGTTACAAAAAAAATACGTTTTAGAACATTAGGAGATATAACCATTACAGGAGGAATAGAATCAGATGCTAATACCATTGAAAAAATCGCATTGGAAGTATCAGCAATGAGACAGACGGAAAGAGGAAATAGAAGTGATGACAAACGATCTGAAACTTCTATGGAAGACAGAAAACGTCAGGGATATTTCTAATGAGCTCAATTCTATTTAATTTAAACAAAAACTTATGTTAGATAATAATCAATTATTACGTTTTACAACCGCAGGGAGTGTTGATGATGGCAAAAGTACATTAATCGGGCGCTTGCTATATGATTCAAAATCTATTTTTGAGGACCAGTTAGAAGCTGTTGAAAAAACAAGTAAAAGAAAAGGACATGATGGTGTGGACTTGGCATTATTTACAGATGGATTAAAGGATGAAAGAGAACAAGGCATAACAATTGATGTTGCCTATAGATATTTTACAACCCCAAAACGTAAATTTATAATAGCAGACACACCCGGACATATTCAATATACAAGAAATATGGTTACAGGAGCTTCAACAGCAAATGCAGCTATTATTTTAGTGGATGCGAGATATGGAGTTATTGAACAAACCAAACGGCATTCTTTTATTGCTTCTTTGTTACAAATCCCTCATATTATTGTGTGTATAAATAAAATGGATCTGGTTGATTATTCGGAAGAGGCTTATAACAATGTAATAGATCAATTTGAAGAATTCTCTTCTAAAATGTTAGTAAAAGACGTGCGATTTATTCCTATTAGTGCTTTAAAAGGAGATAATGTTGTGAATCGTTCAACAAATATGGATTGGTATCAAGGGGCACCATTATTGCATACATTAGAAACCATACATATAAGTAGTGATATTAATAAAATAGACGCCCGTTTTCCTGTACAGACCGTGTTAAGGCCCCAAAATGACTCACATAGAGATTATCGTGGATATGCTGGAAGAATTGCTAGTGGTGTTTTAAGAAAAGGAGACAATATATCTGTCCTACCTTCTGGTTTCACATCCAAAATAAAAACTATCGACACATGGAATAAATCCTTGGATGAGGCATATGCACCTATGTCCGTTTCTATAGCACTTGAAGACGACATCGATATTAGTAGAGGTGATATGATTGTTCGCTCAAACAATAAACCAGATGTTGTTCAGGACATAGAAGTTATGCTGTGCTGGCTTCATAATAATTCGGCTAAACCCAGGGCTAAATACTCTATTCGCCATACTACCAATGAGCAAAAGGCTATGATAAAAGAAGTGGTTTATAAAATTAACATCAATACTTTAGGGAGAATTAAAGACGATAAGGACTTGAATATGAATGATATTTCTAAAGTAAAAATACGCACCACAAAACCTTTAATGATTGATTCATATAGACAGAACAGAACCACTGGAAGCATTATTTTGGTTGATGATGCTACTAATGAATCAGTAGCTGCGGGAATGATTGTATAGATATTAATAAACTAATTGGCAGAAACTATAAGATCAATAATAGGATTTAAAGGAGAATTACTTTTTGATTCTAATAAACCTGATGGAACTATTAGAAAATTAACAGATGCTTCTAAATTACATGGCTTAGGGGTGAAGATATAAAGTTGAATTTGAAGAAGGTATTGACAAGATTTATAAATTGTATCTTCAAGAATGTTCTCAGCTATATTAAGGGAAAAGTAGAATTAGAATGAAAAAATATTTAAATGATGTTTTACTAGATTTTCGACTAAATAAAAAATCTTTAATGGCTTTTAATTTACAAAACATTTATCAATTAGAAGCTGCAAAAACTATTTCTGAAAAATTGGAATTACCTTTAATAATTCAATTTTCAGAAAGGTATCTGCGCTTTTTAGATGAAAAATATGGGATTGACTATATAGTTGATAAATTTTCTAACAAGTTTATATATTTTCATTTAGATCATTGTATAGATTTAGATTTTATAAGATTTTGTGTTGATTCAGGATTTGATTCAGTTATGTATGACGGGTCTGCCTTTGATATTGATACAAATATTAAAAATTCAAAAACAATAATGAATTATGCTTTAAAAGCAGGTTGTCTAGTTGAAGGAGAACTGGGGAAAGTTTCCGGAGTTGAGGATGGTTTTGGCAGCGAAGGATCCTCATATGCTGAACTTGATGAAATTGAAAAGTATATCAGTGAAACTAAGATAGATTTAATGGCTCTAGGCATAGGTAATGCACATGGATTTTATAATGATCTGGAAGGGCTAAAAACTGATATTTTAAGAGAGGTAAGCAGTAAATTAGATAAAAACCAATTTTATGTACTTCACGGCGGAACAGGTTTACCTGATGAAATTGTTAAAGAAGCAATAGGATATGGCGTTGTTAAAATAAATGTGTCAACCCAAATAAAGAAAAGGACTAATGATGTTTTAAAATTGTATTTGTCCAAAAATGAACTGTATAACGAGATTACTTTTAGCAATATAATGATAGAAGAATTATCTCAGCTTTTTGAAAACTATTTAATTAAATATACAAAATAGAGAATCAATGTATTTAGTAATAAATTTAGGACTAAAATCAATTAGAGGCATAGTATTTAACGAAGAGGGTATTCAAATCTTTTCTTCTTCTAGGGCTGTACATTCTAAACTAATAGATGATAAGGTAGAACAAGACACTAAAGAATGGAAAACAAAACTAGAATCTATTTTAGAGGAGATCGCATCTATTGATAGTTTAAATGATAAAATAGAGTACATTACTTCAACTACAAGTTCTTCATGTATTTATGGTGTTAACGAAAAAGGCGAACCAATAACTAAAGTTATGATGGTTTCGGACAAAAGGGCATCAGCTGAAGCAGAAGAGATTGAAGAAATAATAAAAACAGAAAATAAAGAATCATTATTAAATTGCCCAGCATCTTCAATTATACCTAAAGCGATTTGGTACAAAAGAAACAAAGAAAAACAATTTAATAAGGTTAAATGTTGGATGGGGGCAGGTGAGTTTTTGAACTATTATTTTACTGGAGAAATAATTACAGATTCACTAAATGCAAGTAAAGGTCTCTATGAAAATGAAGCTTATTTAGAAAATGTTATAAATAAAGCTGGTATAGACATTAAAACGCTTCCTAAAGTTGAAAACATAGGATTCGAACTTTCAGTTTTAAAGAACATCAAGAGGGAGTTTAATTTTTCTGCTAACGCAAAGTATATCCTCACAACCTACGATGCTATTTGTGCGGTCATTGGTTCTTATGATGGAGAGAAAAATACAGCTTGTGATGTTTCTGGAACCGTTACATCTGTAAGAGTACTTTCTGATTTTGGATTAGAAAAACAAGAAGGGGCGATATTATCTCAAAAACTTTGTAATTATGATAAATATTTAATCGGAGCTTCAAACAACCTTGGAGGAGGAATAATAGAGTGGCTAAAACAAGCTTTTTATAATGAAAAAGACAGTAATGTCTACTATATTATGGAAAATAATGCCCACGAGATTTCAATGGGAGCCCATGGAATACTTTTTTTGCCTTATATGTTGGGAGAACGTTCACCCTTTAAAAGCCCTAACGCTAGAGGGGTCTTTTTTGGGATAGATAGAAGTAGTACTGTTAAAGAATTTTCTAGAGCTGTTTTTGAATCTACCGCGTTTGTCTCGAACGATTTATTACAATTAATTATTTCTAATGGTGTACAAATAGATTCTATGTCAGTTAGTGGAGGATTGGCGAGATTTGATTTAATTAATCAGATTAAAGCTGATGTAACGAATAAAAGAATTAAAGTCATAGAAAATTTTGAAAGCACAGCTGTTGGAGCTTTTATTTTGCTCATGTTAAGTTTAAAAAGATTTAATTCAATTGAAGAAGCTGCCTCAAAAATAATTAGAATCAGAAAAATAATTAACCCTTCTGATTCCAATCATGCAATATATAGCGAGTTTTTCGATTTTTACAAAAAACTTAATGAACAATTGATGCCAATTTATAATGACCATCATGTGTTAAAAAAGCAAATAAAATCGTTTGCCTCAGAAACAATAAGTAATTTATAATGAGCTATTTTATTAAACCTAAAATTATTACAGCTCCAATTTCAGTTGAAATTCTTGAACAATTCAATATAGGCAAAGAAGTCTTGATTTTGGTTTCTAATTCTTTAATAAAAGCCTTTAATTTAAATCAGCTTTTTAAAAAACTTAATCAAGACAGGAACCTTTATATTTATAATCACGTTAGACCTGACGCCCCATTCGAAGATTTAGATAGGATTATTGAAGAACAAAAACAAAACTCTTTAGAAACAATTATTGCTATTGGAGGGGGATCAGTTTTAGACGCAGCAAAAGCACTGTCTATTTCCTTTGAAGGTATCGATTATAAGGATGTATTTTATAAAAATGCTGGATTACCAAATAATAAAATACCTGTATTAGCAATTCCAACAACCGCAGGTACTGGTGCGGAACTTTCTTTTGGGGCAATTATTTATGATAATTATAATAACTTAAAAGGTGGTTTAAGAGGAGAAATAATTCAACCAAATAACGTTTTAATAGATGCTAGATTACACAACCACTGCCCGTTTAAATTAAAGGCTGAAGTAGGTTTTGATTGTCTTACACATGCAATTGAAACATATATTTCTAAAAAAAGTAATGCATTAGTTAAAATTCAATCTATTAGTTGTATCCAAAATATATTTAAATACTTAATCCCGGCATGTAAGGATAATGACTATTATTCAATGGAGAAAATTGCTATATCATCTGCTATGATGGGTTTAAATTTAGCATTTAGCTCAACTTGTCTTCCACATAGAATCCAGTATACCATAGGACCACTCACCAAAACAAGTCATGCACAGGGTTTAATCGCAATCTATAGAGGTTGGCTAAGACATTTATTTGATATAAATTTAAAAGAACTTGAAGAACTATCTAGTGATCTTGGAATGACTTCATACGAATTTTTGGAAAAAGCAAATAAATTGAAAAAGGAACTAAATATTGATTATTCCATATCAGATCTAGGTGTGAGCCCTGATCAAATAGATATCATTTCAAAAAGCGTAACAGGAAATGTTTCTGCAGATCCATCTTACAGGAATATTGAAACTATCAATAACATATTAAAAAATTCATTATAGATGATTGGAGTTGTATTAGCAGCTGGAAAAGGTAGTCGATTAGGAAATTACACGACAGATCTACCAAAAAGTTTATTGCCTTTAAATAATAATAATGATACTTTGTTGGATTATAACTTGAAAATTTTGAATCAATTAGAATTAAATAAAATTATTATTGTTACCGGGTTTAATAGCAGAAAAATTGAAGAGCATATAAGTGGTTATAACAATATTGAAATAGTATATAATCCATTTTGGGATTCTTGTAATGTACTAGGATCATTATATCTGGCGCTAAATAAAATCAATGATGACTTTCTTTTTTTACACGCAGACACTCTTGCGGAAAAAGGTATTTGGGATAATCTTTTAAAGACTTCAGGAGAAATGGTATTACCCTTTGAACGTAAGCAATGCAGCGAAGAAGAAATGAAAGTATTACTTAAAGGAAATAAGGTTGTTCAAATTACAAAGGAAATGAATTCTGAATCAGCCGATGGAGAATTTTTAGGAATTGCAAAGTTTAGTAAGAATACAATTAGTTTTTTTAAACTAATAGCCGAAGATTTATTCAAAAAAAGAGAATTAAATCATTATATGGAGTCTGTAATACAAGAAGCTATTAACCAAGATAAATTTGACATAAAAGCTTTAGATATTTTAGATTATAAATTTGTTGAGGTAGATTTTGAAGAAGATTATAATAGAGCAAAAAAAGAGTTTGGAAAATTTAAATTCTAATTCATGATCGATCTATAAGTACAAAAATCTATTTATGTTGAACATGGCAATGAAGATGATTTTATGAAACTTTCTTCATTAAATCAAAGAAGAATTCATGCAATGAAAATCAAATATTTTGAATAAAGCCTTACTTTTTTGATTATTGAGAACTCTAGATTAGTATGAGTAAAAATGATTTGTTAGTTTTAGCGACTTTATGTACGAAATAATCTAAATGGGCAATTTTTTTAATAGATATTCTAAGGCTTCGAGTGATAAAAAAAATTTGGCTTCAAATTTTTTTTCATTGTCTGCATTACAGGCTGTAAATATGATATTACCATTAATTACTTTGCCATATTTAGTTCGAGTTTTAGGCGTCGAAAAGTTTGGTTTAGTTAATTTTGCTCTCTCAATTATAATGTATTTTACAATTTTAGTAAGCTTTGGTTTCGGGCTATCTGCAACGAGGGAAATTTCAATAAATAGAGATAACCCAAAAAAAATATCTGAAATTTTCTGTGCTGTAATGCTTATCAAAATATCTTTGCTCCTTATATCTTTAGCAACCATTTCAATATTAATTTCAACAGTAGAAACATTTCGATCTAATGCTTTTCTGTATTTTGCTACTTTTGGAGTAGTTATTGGAGATGTGATTTTCCCAACTTGGTTTTTTCAAGGCATGGAAAAAATGAAATACATTACCTATGTAAATGTGATTTCTAAGGTTTTATTCACAGTATTAATTTTTGTTTTTATTAAAGAAACTTCTGATTATATTTATGTGCCAGTTTTAAATTCTTTAGGCATCATTCTAGGAGGTAGTTATGCTCTTTGGCTTGTTTTCAAGTTGTTCAATGTAAAAATAATTTATCCTAAAAAAGCAATTATTTTAGAACAATTTAGAGGCAGTTTTCAGTTTTTCTTATCTAGAGTAGCTAATAACGGTAGTCGTTACTTTGCAACAACTGTAATTGGTATATATTTTGGAAATGTTGTTGTTGGTTATTATTCTATGGCGGAAAAATTGTTTTATGCTTTTATGAGTTTAGGATCTGTTGTGTCACAAACAATTTATCCTTACATGGCTAGAACTAAAAACCTTCAATTTTTGAGAAAAGTTTTGACAGGCATTATTATTATTTCAATAGTGTTATTAATTCCAATAATGTATTTTAACAAGGAATTATTGTATTTCATTTTTGAGGAACAAAGTGAAATGCTATCATTGTTTTTTATTATTATTTTTAGCGGAGCAATTTTTGCTATTATTAGCACCATAATTGGGTATCCGTTATTAGCCGCATTTGGATATATTAAATATGCAAATAACAGTCTCATATATTCATCTATCATTTACATAATATACACTGCTACTGCCATTTATTTTACCAACAATATCTATATTGTTGTTTTTGCAGTTCCTGTTTACATGGTTGTAGGTTTGGGGCTTCGCATATATTATATTTATAAATCAAAACTATTAGTTAAAGAGGGATTATGAAAAAAGAAATAACCACAAAAAAGGGTGTTATTACCTTTGAAGAAACACAGCCTATTTCTGGTGCAAAGACACTAAATTTAATAATAGCTAAGAAAAACCTTCTTGAAATTAAAGGTGTTTTAGATAAATATGGAATAAAATTCGGTCTAATCTACGGTACGTTGTTGGGTGCAATAAGAGAAAATAATTTTATTATACATGATGAAGATATTGATTTATCAATGCTAGAAGAAAATAAAGAGGATCTTTTGGCAGTTTTACAAGAAATTATTGACGCAGGGTTTAAAGTACTAAGATATGATGGAAAACTATTGAGTATTGTAAGGGATAATGAATATATCGATTTTTATTTTTTTAAAAGAACCTCTTCACAGTATAGAAAATGTGATGTTGGCCTAAAAGCTAAAGCTAAATACTTAGAAAAAACCAAAGCCCATTCTTTTTTAGGAGAAAATTTTCAAATTCCTATTGAATCAGAAAATTTCCTGATAGAGATGTATGGTAAAAACTGGAAAACACCTGTAAAAAATGTTGCAGCAATTGAATATAATAGATACATTATTTTAAGGGAAGGTATAAGAAAGAATATACCTTTCCTATATTCAATTATTGGTAAAATAAAAAAAGGATTTACCAAAAATCATGATATATAAGTTTTGAAGCAATTTACCCAAAAATAATACTTAGAAATACTTAAAAATTTTAAAAAATGAAAAACATAATTTTAGTCTTAATAGTAGTGATAACTTCTTTTGGTTGTAAGACCGATTCGAATGAAAGTAAAAACCAGAATCAAGGTGAGCAAATATCGAAATTAGAAAAGGAATTTGTAGTTAGAATGAAATTTAAAACAAATAAATCAGATAACATTAAAATGGTGCTTTATAATATTATTCCTGATGAATATCAAAACAAATATATTGTAATTAATGAAAGAGTAGTTCTAACGTCCGAAACGGATAGTTTTATAGCTAACTTTGGAGATAATATATCAGATAGTTTTAGGATAAATTTTGGAAATAAAGAGGAAAAGGAGATTGAAATTTCATCAATTGAAATATCATATGGATCAAATCAAATAAACATTATTCCAGAAGATTTAACTACATACTTTAAGTTTAATGATTTTGTTATTCAAGACCCTAAATCATTTAAACTACAAACAAAAAGAATTGGAGAAAAACTAGATCCAATAATCTACCTTAAGCTCCAATATATGAGAGAATTAAAGAAAAGCAATTAACGGTTATTTTAAGACGAATAGCATTATTTATTGGGTGTTTTTAAAATTATAATATGTATTTAACAGAAAAAAGACTACTTAAATGGGCATTGATTTGTAATGCAATATATGTTATGTTATTTTTTCTTGTTAGACCCCAAGGACTCAATATTAAAAAAGTAGTAATTGCTTTTTTTTTACTTTTTTCCGTAATTGCCATTCTACTATTATCAATAAAGAACATAAAAAAAATAAACCAAATACCTAAATTTTTAAGGGTGTTGTTCTATTTATTAGTTGTTTGGGGAGTCATAACTATAATTAGAGGGCTGTCGTTTTCTATGCAAGATTTAGCTACTAATTTTGGCAATGTATATATGGGTTGGGCATGGGTATTGCCTATGTCACTGATTATAGGTTTAAAAATTGAAAACTGGACTATAGTTTTTAGAGTTATAAACTTTGTTTTTCAATTGATGCTAATAGTATTCCTAATATCATTAAGCCTTAACAATAGTTATTTACAATGGGCATGGTTGTTAAGACCAGTTAATTTTTTATTATTAGTAGGGCTCTACAGATTTTCTCTAATTAATAAAATTCAAATTTTTATTATTATAGCAGTTTATATTGCTGTAGCGATTCAGGTAGATCAACGGATGGACTTATTGTATTTATCAATAACCATATTCTTTTTATTATTAGACAGACTGGTTTCTATTAAAATAAAATATTTTTTTATAAAATATATAATTATTGGATTTATAATGTTATTAATAATTATTTTTACAGCTGGATATGAGTTTGTATCAGATATTGTTGCAACGGTTATAGATTTCCAAGAAACAAGAAAATTTTTGTTTACTGAACTTATGTCTGATTTGAATTTTACTGAAAAATTTGTTGGACGTGGTTCTTTAGGAACCTATTATAGTGAATTTTTTGAAAGAGTAACGAAATATTATCAATTAATAGGGAATACAGCTTGGAGAGGTGATGACCCAATAAGAATTACTATAGAAGTCGGATATTTGCAAATGATATTAAAAGGAGGTTTTATTTTATTTGCCCTTAATTTTATATTTTATATTTTATCTAGTTATAAGGCAATTTTTAAATCTAATAATAAATTTACAAGAAGTCTTGGGTATTACATATTAATCGTTTCAATTTTAAGCATAGTATCAATGAGACCAACTTTTGCGCCAACATTTATTATTTTATGGATGGCAATAGGTACGGTTTTAAGTAAAAAATTTAGAGAAATGCAGGATGATGAAATAGAGGATTTAATTAAATTTAAATGAACGAATCTCTATTGGTAAGTGTCATAACGGTAGTATATAATGGAGAAAAATATCTTCAACAAACCATTGATAGCGTCTTCAGTCAAACCTACAAAAACATTGAGTATATTGTAATAGACGGAGGGTCAATTGATAACACGCTAAATATTATACAACAAAATGAAGATAAAATTTATAAGTGGGTAAGCGAACCAGATGAAGGACTTTATGATGCCATGAACAAAGGTATAGAGATGGCAACTGGAGGATTAATTGGAATAATAAATAGTGATGATTGGTATGAGACAAATGCCGTAGAAATTGTAGTGAAGGAGTATCTTAAAAACACTACGAAAAGAATATTTCATGCAGATAGATATGATGTTTACCCCAATGGAGAAAAAAGAGTTTTTGCATTTAATCCTTCGGTCATAAAATTCAAGTACTTTGCAATGACATATAATCATCCATCAATGTTTGTGTCTTCTAAAGTATATGAAGATTATAATTATGACACCAAATTAAAGGTATATTCAGATTATCAGTTTACACTTACCTCATTTTTAAAAAACAAGGATCAATTTGTATATATAAATAAGGCTATAGTAAACTTTAGACTTGGCGGTTTAAGCGGTCAAATTTCTCTTTTAAAATTTCTTAAAGAAGGATTTAGAGCTCGAAGAAATGCAGGAATGAATTTAGTTCAGAGTACTATTGCTATTGGATGCAAAATTGGACTAGAAATAATGAAGGTAACCTTGAATAAACGAAAGGGTTTTTAGGCTATAAAAATTCTTTAGAAAATATTTTACTTAATGCAAATTCTTTTATTTTAATGAAACAAAAAAAAATACTATTTATACTTCATCTTCCCCCACCAATTCATGGGGCTGCAATGTTAGGTCAATTTATTGTTGACAGTAAACTTATTAACTCAAATTATGAAACAAAATATATTAATTTAGGAACAACTAAACATTTTAAGGATAGAAAAAGAGTAACATTTAGAAAAGTATCCCATTTTTTTAAACTCATTACTAATTGTTTTTTCACAAATATATCATATAACCCGGATATTGTGTATTTAACCTTGACGTCTAATGGAATGGGATTCTATAAAGATGCATTGATTGTCCTATTGTTAAAGATTAAAGGGACAAAAATTGTGTATCATTTTCATAATAAAGGGATAAGGAATAACCAACATAAATTTTTGGATAATCTTTTATACAAAATAGTATTAAACAATGCAGAAATTGTATTGGGATCAAAATGGATATATGAAGATATACAGAAATATGTGAGCGAAGATAACGTACAATATTGCCATAATGGTATTCCAAAAATTGAGTTTGAATTAAATGACAGGAAAATAAAATCAGAAAACACCCCAATAGAAATTTTGTTTTTATCTAATCTTATAGAATCAAAAGGTGTATTCACCCTACTTAATGCATGTCAGCATTTAAATGAAAGAAATTTAGATTTTCGCTGCACATATGTTGGTAGTGAAGGAGATATATCTGCCGAGCAACTTCAAACTGAAATTGAAAAACTTGGTTTAGTTGATAAAGTACATTATGCAGGTAAAAAATACGATATAGAAAAGCATAAGGCATTTGAACAAGCTCATATTTTTGCATTTCCAACACATTATCCTAACGAATGTTTTCCTTTGGTATTACTGGAAGCCATGCAATATTCTTTACCAATCATTTCAACACCAGAAGGGGGAATTCGAGATATAATTGATGATAAAAAAAATGGATTTATAGTGCGGCAGGAGGATGCTAAAAATTTGGCAGACAAATTGGATATACTTATAAACAATCCTCAATTACAAATTGAGATGGGAAAAGCTGGTTATAAAAAATATCAAAAAGAATTCACCGTAGAAATGTATGGAAAGAGGTTGGATGCTATTTTTAAAAAGGTATTAAGTTAAAAAGAGATAATTCATGAACTTTAATATTCGGTTCCGCAGGTTTATTGCTAAATACTTTGGTTCAGTAGTTGAATTGGTTTATCAAATTAAATTTAAATCAATCCGGTTTAAGAAACCACCAATAATTATTTTAACTCCGGGTAAGGTTGGGTCTTCGAGTGTTTATTATACACTAAAAAAAGAGACATCAAATCATGTTTTCCACATCCATAATTTTTCTGAAAAAGGCATTGAGAAATCAATTAAAGACCACGTAAATTCAAACCGTAAATCAAAACCCCTACATGTAATTCTGTCAAAGATTTTAAGAAAAAAACTATCTAAGTATGACGGAAAGCTATTAATAATAACTATTATTAGAGAACCAATTTCAAGAGAAATTTCATCGTTCTTCCAAAACACAGAATTGTATAAAGATGTGTTAGAAAACAAAAAATTGAAGATTGATAAAGACATAGCTAATAAATTACTTTATAAAAAATTTGAATCAAATATTTGTGAAAGCCTTAAAGATTGGTTTGACTTAGAGATTTATAATAATTTTGGGATTGATGTTTTTTCTAATAAATTTGATTATGAAAATAAATATGTGATTTCACATAGTAAAAACAATCATCATTTGTTATTAAAAATGGAAAATTTAGACGTTATATTTCCAAAAGCTATTATGAGTTTTTTAAACCTTAATAAGCCTTTGTACCTAAAAAAAGCTAATGTGGGAGACGAAAAGCATTATGCTAGTATATATAAAGATGTTAAAAAGAATATTAAACTAAACTCTAAAACAATTGATCAGATTGTGAACTCTACTTTTTTTGAGCATTTTTATTTTGAAGACAAAGCCAAGGTTATAGACAAATGGTCGAAGAATTAGTTAATTAAAATAAATTATTTTTAATCAACGCTCCTAGTTATTTACTATTTATATTTGCCCAATAGGATATGTTAGGTATTTTAAAGCAAAATTAGGATTGAAATCAATAAAAATAAAAAATTATAATATTTACGCCTCTGATATTAATGATATTGGTATTAATGGTAAAAAGCAAACTATTATTAACACCCTTAATGCACATTCATACATAGTAGCAAAAAAAGATTCTAAATTCGAGAAAGCATTAATTAACAGTGATATATTGCTTCCAGATGGGGAGGGCATTGTTTTAATGGCAAAAAACACTAAAAACCAAAGAATAAAAAAAATAGCTGGGGCAGATATCCATAACCACCTTTTAGAAATCTCGGAGAAAGAAAGATTAAAATGTTTTTATTTAGGGTCCAGTGAAACAACACTGGATTTGATAAAAGATAAACTTACGATCAACTACCCTGAAGTAAAATTCAATTTTTTTTCTCCACCTTTTAAATCTGTTTTTACAGAAGAAGACAATAAAGAGATGATTTCAAAAATTAATGCATTTGAGCCGGATGTACTTTTTGTTGGAATGACCGCACCAAAACAAGAAAAATGGGTTTTCGACAATAAAGAGGATATTAACGCAAATGTCATTTGCTCCATAGGAGCTGTTTTTGATTTTATAGCAAAGACAAAAAGACGAGCTCCTGAATGGGTTATTAATTTAAAACTTGAATGGTTATACAGAAGCTTTACTGCTTGGAGGTTGACAAAAAGATATATATATTCAACACCATTGTTTTTATTGGAAGTGATTAAATTAAAATACTTATCTAAGTAATATAGAAGTGATTTTTGTAGAAAAAATTGAAATAGTAAAGAAACTTATAAGGCAAAAGGATGTTTCATTTGGTTTTTTACTGCTTTCAACTTTTCTATTGCCGTTATCCATCAATTTAAGTACGTTTACTTTTATTCTTTCCTTAGCATCAAAGATGATGCAAATAATTTTTTATCACAATAAGATATTCGCTACAAAGGCGTTAAAACATTCAAGTATCATTGGGCTTGTTTTTTTCTGTTATATTGTTTTGAGTTCCATTTTTCAAACAGATTTAAATTACACTTTTTTTGTTTTTGAAAAGCAATTCTCTCACTGGACTCTTCTTTTTTTAGCTCCTATGTTATTAAGAGGGACGGGAGCAAATAAACTTTTAATGTATTCATTTGCTCTAGGCACTATGCTCACTGTGTTATATGTATTAGTAATGAGCTTTTATTTTGACGTGCCCTTTAATAAACAAGCATTTTCTCGTTTTGTGGACATTCACCACACCTATTTAGCTTTATTTCTTCTTTTTTTAATAAACATTTTACTTATTGAAATAATAAGAATTAGGGATAAAATGAATTTTATTAACTTAATTCTTTTAGCATTACCTATAATAATAAGCTTACTTGTAATTTTTAATTTAGAAAGCAAGGCTTCAATAGTTATCGCCATGTTGCTGTTTATTATTCATTTCTTCCCTCAATTTTTTAAGTCGAGCATTCTAAAGTCTACGTTATTAGTAGTCTGTATTGTGTGCATTCTGTTTTTTTTCAATCAAAAAATAAGTGTAAGCTATGAAAGAGCATTAGACTTCAGGCTACAAATATGGGATGCCGCTATTGAAAACATTGAAAGTCAACCGGTTTTCGGAAATTTAAAAGATTCAGAAAAGGATCTTTTGAATTACAGGCATTTTATCAATGGCAAATATTATTATATGGATTCTGACCTTAATTGCCATAATCAATATTTGTCCATTATACTTAAATACGGATTTTTAGGTTTAATATTATTATCATTTTTCATGATAAACATATATAGAAAAACAAACAAACAAACAGAGGTAAAAACTATAAGAGAATTTATTGGATTTACCTGTATAATATTATTAACTTTTTATATTGAAAATATATTAGACAGACATCATGGGATGATGTTTTTTTCTGTTTTTTATAATTATTATTTAATCAAGGTTGAGAATGCTAAAGATGATTAAAAATATAATATTTGGCCTAATTTCGTTCAGTGTTTTCTCCCAGGATTATGAGACTGTGATCAATTCAGATTTCACTATCCGAGATTTTATAATTCATAATGATTCTGTTACTTTTATAAAAAAGAGAAATATATATTCACAAGACCTCAGCACAAAATCTTCTAATAATTATTTTATAGGAGGCTATGGCTTAGAATTGTATTACTTAGCTTCTGAAAACACAATTATCTCGACATCAAATGAATTAGTAAATAATGTTTCTTCGGTTAGGTTTTATAACAAAAAAGAAAAAAGAGTTGAAAACGTTTTTTATTATAGAGGCGGTAAAATTATAGATTTTTTAATCACTTCAGAGATCAATACCTTTGTATTGAGTTTAACTAATAATAAAATAATATTTATAAATTTTGAAGATAGACCAAAATTTTTAAAAACTATTGAATTAGATTTAGATTCTAAATCAAGAAGATTAATTTTTCAAGACAAAACGTTGTTTTTTATTACTGATAACGGTGAAATTTATAAATACTCTCTAGAAGACAACATTAAGCAGTTAGTTTATAAATGTAATGACGTTATAACTGATTTTTTCGTTAATAATGAGCTCATAATATATTCGACAATTGATGGTAAATTAGTTAAAATTAACAGAGTTAATAAAAAAGAGTCGGTACTTTTAATAGAAAATAATTTCATTCTAAACAGTTTAGAATTTGAAAAGAATAATGCGTTAATTTGCGGAAGCTGGAACGGAACTATTTATGAAATAGATTTAAAAAATTTTTTAATAAAAAATGAAATGAGATATCATAAAAGAAGCGTGTTGAAAATTAGTAAAGGGAAAGAAAATACTTTTTATTCAAGCGGATTAGATAAAACGATAAAAAAATGGAAACTCAATTAAAATATTACAAATGAGAATTTCAGTAATAGGTACAGGATATGTTGGATTAGTAACAGGCACTTGTTTAGCAGAAACAGGAAACAATGTACTTTGCGTAGACATCGATGAAAGCAAAGTGAAAAAAATGGAAAAAGGTGAAGTTCCCATTTATGAACCTCACTTAGATGTACTTTTCCGTAGAAACATAAAAGCTAATCGACTAAATTTTACTACTTCTTTAAGTAAAGGATTAGAACATGGCGATATTATTTTTCTTGCCCTACCAACGCCTGAAGACGATGATGGGTCAGCAGACTTGTCCTATGTTCTTGGAGTCGCTGAAAATATAGGCAAACAACTTACCGATTATAAAGTAATTGTTGACAAAAGCACTGTTCCAGTTGGTACTTCAGATAAAGTAAAAGAAGTGATATCAAAACATACAAATGTAGAATTTGATGTTGTGTCAAATCCGGAATTTCTTAGAGAAGGATATGCCGTTGATGATTTTTTAAAACCAGAAAGAATTGTTGTTGGTTCCGATTCCAAACGAGCTTCAGATTTAATGGAAAAACTATATAAGCCTTTCGTTAGATCTGGAAACCCAATAATATTTATGGATGAAAAATCCGCAGAATTAACTAAATATGCTGCTAATGCCTTTTTGGCAACAAAAATTACATTTATGAATGAGATTGCTAATTTTTGCGAAAAAGTTGGTGCAGATGTTGATAAGGTAAGAGTTGGTATGGGTACGGACTCTCGGATTGGTAAACGGTTTTTATTTCCTGGGATAGGTTATGGTGGCTCTTGTTTCCCAAAAGATGTAAAAGCTTTAAATAAGTCCGGAAATGATATTGGATATAGTTTTGATATTTTAAAAGCTGTAATTCAAGTTAATGATGAACAAAAAACGAAATTAATTCCCAGAATACAATCCTATTTTAGTAACGATTTAATTAGTAAAACTATTGCTATTTGGGGCTTGTCATTTAAGCCAGAAACTGATGATATAAGAGAAGCACCTTCTTTATATATGATCCAAGAATTGCTTGAAATGGGAGCTAAAATAAATGTGTTCGACCCAGAAGCTATGGATAATGTTGAAAGAAAATTTGGGGAAGCCCTAACCTATTCTCAAAACATGTATGATGCAACTAAAAACGCAGATGCTCTTGTAATTTGTACAGAATGGAGTATTTTTAGAACACCGAATTTTAATAAATTGAAACAAAACTTAAACAAACCAGTAGTATTTGATGGAAGAAATCTTTATGATGTAAATGACATGAAATCAGAAGGATTTTATTACAGTTCGATTGGTAGAAAGACAATAAATTAATGGCTAAAAAAATATTAATAACAGGAGCAGCAGGGTTTTTAGGATCTCACTTATGTGATCGATTTATAAGTGAAGGATATCTTGTCATAGGAATGGATAATTTTATTACAGGTGACCAAAAAAACATCTCTCATTTAATTAGTAATTCAAACTTTTCGTTTGTTGAACACGATGTTACAAAGTATGTAAACATTGATGGTGATTTAGATTATATCCTCCATTTTGCTTCACCAGCAAGTCCAATTGACTATTTAAAAATACCCATTCAAACATTAAAAGTAGGGTCTCTGGGAACCCATAATTTATTAGGGCTTGCAAGAGCTAAAAACGCCAGAATTTTAATTGCCTCTACTTCTGAAGTTTATGGAGATCCTCTAGTTCACCCTCAAACAGAGGAGTACTATGGCAATGTAAACACAATTGGACCTCGTGGGGTCTATGATGAAGCAAAACGGTTTCAAGAATCTATTACTATGGCTTATCATAGGTTTCATGGGTTAGAAACTAGAATTGTGAGAATATTTAATACCTATGGTCCAAGAATGAGGTTAAATGATGGAAGAGTTATTCCAGCATTTATGGGGCAGGCATTGAGAGGTGAAGATTTAACAGTTTTTGGAGATGGAATGCAAACAAGATCATTTTGTTATGTCGATGACCAAATTGAAGGAATCTTCAGATTGCTTTTAAGTGATTATTCTTATCCTGTTAATATTGGTAATCCGCATGAAATTACCATATTGGATTTTGCCAAAGAGATAATCAATTTGACAAATACAGATCAAAAAATTATTTTTAAGGATTTACCAACTGATGATCCAATGCAAAGACAGCCTGATATAACCCTTGCAAAGAAGTTGTTGAATTGGGAACCTAAAATTGGGAGAGAAGAAGGCATGAAAATCACATTTGATTATTTTAAGGGTTTAACAAAAGAAGAGCTATACAAAAGTGAACATAAAGATTTTTCAAAGCATATAAAAAGATAAATTGAGTATATTTAAGCACGGTAGATATTCAGGTTACTTGAGGCCAATTTCTTACATAATAGATTTATGCATAATAAATCTATTGGCGTTATTTTATTTTTTCCCTCAGGCAGATGCCACAAAGTATGTGTTCATTATAACCTTGTCTTGGGTATTTTTGTCCGTTTATTCAAGTTTTTATGAAGTATATCGATATACTAAGGAAATAGCTATATTGACATTGATATTCAGACAATTAATTCTATTTACACTT
>RCNB010000414.1_pt1 | contig 29652 bp, 25 predicted proteins | sample 2041321 | NCBI WGS metagenome assembly RCNB01 (sample SAMN09708232, study PRJNA481090) | Marine sediment metagenome, whole genome shotgun sequencing project. | reverse complement strand
CACCCAATTTTCTGAGGTCCTGTTTTTCCATGCCCGAAAGATCCGAAAAATTGTACCAAGATCCTAATCTAATGCTGTCGGGTTAATATCTGTTTAAGATGAAAATTTAAGTTGTTGAATTATTGTCGGGTTTCTACTTTTATTTCTCCACTATTACCGCTTAAATCATCTCGATAGAGCCATACTTCCTGTTCGCCACCATTAGTGACTTCTCCCCATTCCTTTAAGAAGGCGGCGAAACCTCCCGCGCCATGAACTTCGTCATATTTTTTTTCGAATTCATTATCCTCGCCCATCCAGGCCGATTTCTCGAAGAAAGAAATAAAGACCATATCCCTACCTTCTTTGGTGCTTGGCATTTCGTTTGTATATATGCCGTAAGCATCTTCAGGAAATTTCTCGACCATCACTTTTTTGATATCTTCCATTAAGTCCATGGCTTTCTTACCTTGAAAACGAGAAATATCGAACATATTCAAATGCATGGCCCTGAGCGTAAAGTCTTTTGGGAAATTGGATAAGGCTGCTTCGAATTTCCAATAGGTCTGGTTCCAATCTGCCATAGAGTAGGGGGCAACATTGGTATTGAAATCTTCAGCATGTTCCGTCTGATCGGTTCTGGAGTCAATAGCACTCCAAGGTAATGGGCCGGTGGCCAAAACGTACTTGCCCGAATTGTCGCCGTTGGTGATCCAATACACCCGGGAGGCGAAAACTCCTTCGGCATGGTATTTCTTGTTATGGGCTGCCAAACCATTCTCAAATTCGGTGATCTTTGCGGGGTGCGCGGTAAGCATGGCATTCTCGAATATCATGTATTCTTGAGCTTCCTGGGCCATTATCACTAATGGCAGTAATAACATGGTGTACAATAACTTTTTCATTGGTTCTATATATTTATTGGTTAATATAATTGTTTGGCTGCTGTGGCAGTAGGTGATTATGCGTTGGTTGTTTAAAATATACCCGTTAGTTGGGCTCTCCTTCAACAATACTGATGGCTGGTGTTACCGGTATAATCCGGGTCAATTTCAGTCCAGCTTGCGTAAAAATCGCTTCAAATTGTTCTTTGGTCCGTTCTTTGCCCCCGATCATAAGCATCGTAAGGTCTAACCATTTAAAAGGATGTGGGTCATTCCCTTTGGGAATAACCGCCTCTACTACCAATATCTTGCCATTAGGATTCAGGGCCTTTCTACAATTGATTAGAATTTTCACGGCATCTTCATCGCTCCAATCATGTGCAATATGCCTCAAAATATAACTGTCGCCCTGAGGTACCGATGTAAAAAAATCGCCCCCCTGCAATTGGCAGCGGTTGCTTAAGCCTTTATTTGCTATATTTGATTTGGCTCTTGCAATTACCTCCTCCATATCGAACAATATCCCTTTTACTTTTGGATTTTGCTCAAGTAACGAGGAAAGAACATCCCCATTTCCTCCTCCCACATCGACCACAGTATCAAAAACCGAAAAATCATAATTATCGATCATGGGTTGAGTTTCACCGCCATGGAAATTGGTCATGGCACGATCAAAAGTTTTTCCTTCTTCCGGATTATTGCTCAAATATGCGAAAGGCCCCATGCCAATGGCTTTATCAAAACCGGGCTCTCCAGTTTGAACAGTGAAGACAAGTTCATTAAACGCCTTGTAAAAAAGTCCTCCTGCAGCTATTGCCATGGCCTTCATGCTGTCTTGATGATTTTCTTGAAGGCATTCTGCCATCGGGGTTAATGAGAAACGGCCGTCTTCATTTTCAATGAAAATGCCATTACTGGCCAGAGCACGCAGGACTCTGTAAACCGCCTCTGCATCACACATTGTCTTTTTTGACAATTGAGAGGCACTCATAGGCCCATTTGAAGCAATCAGATCTGCAATGTTGAGTTTAGCGGCAACGTGTATTGCCTTCGCCGTGACGAATCCAAAAATCATTTGGGTAATGGCTAAATTGGGCGGTAGATTGTTTTCCATGATATTATTTCTTTTGGTTGTCAATTATTTTATCGCGATGGCCGCACTTGTGGGGCCGGTAAGCGGCATTACGGATATTTGTGTAAAACCGACTTCTTTAGCGATTTCGCTAAAATCTGCTGCTGTAAAATCATAACCTCCAAGAGTTTCAATCAGCATGTTCAAAGACATCAACAATCCAAACGCGTTTTCACTGCGGTTGTCATCGATAATATTTTCAATAACCACAAGGGCGCCTCCCATAGGCAATGCCTCAAAGGCCTTTTTGATCAGCATCTTTTTGTCCGCCTTACCCCAATCATGAAGAATATTTCCCATTGTGATGATATCGGCTTTCGGAAATTTATCGGTAAAAAAGTCTCCAGAAACCACATTTACTTTATCGCCCAGCCCCATGGCGTCCAAATTTTCTTGGGCGATGGGCGACACGGAAGGTAGGTCCAAGGAGGTGCATTTCATGTGCGCGTTGTTCAGGGTCACTTGAGCCGAAAGGGCACCGCTTGAACCTCCAATATCGCAGAGCATTTTAAAGTTTGAAAAATCGAATTGTTTTGCAAAGGCTATAAAATTTCCCATTTGTACGCCGGTCATGGCTCTAATGAATTCTCTTAACCTTTCTGGGTCGGCATAGATGGCGTCAAAAGGGTTGTCGTTATTGTTTTTGACCTCATTTTGTGGCGAGCCTGTTTTTAGGCCTGTCTCCAGGTCATTCCAAAAAGGGTAAGTGCGGTTGTTAGCCATTTCCAAGATTCCGCCCATATAGCTTGGCTTGTTCTTGTCAAGAAACAGATCGGTATCCTCCGCGTTTTTGTAAATACTAGTCTCTTTTAATCCTGTCCTTTTTAGGAACCCCAAAGCTACCAGGGCATCCAAGAAGTCATAGAGATTACGATTATGTAGCCCAAGTTTGCTTTGAATTTCCTTTCCAGATAGTTCTCTTTTGGCAAGGATGCTAAAAAGTTCCATGTTGACTGCTGTCAACAAAGTCTTTGATGCCCAAAACCCCATGCCCACCTGCATAATTTTTGAGGGATCTACGTGATTTTTTGTTGTGTTTTCCATGCTTATTGTTTTGTAGGTTGTTCTTCCTTTCTGGCATTCAAACCAAATGTATTTTCAACCGCCTCATACCAATCAGAATCATTTGCCGCATTCCAATCCACCCATTCCTCATCGGTCATAGATGCCCGCCATTCCAAAAAGGGCTGTGCATCAGGCCCAACAGGGTGCCTTAATTGCCAAGTTCCGCTGTCTTCGATTTCCAAAATTTTGTCCGCAACCATCGATGGATGTGTGGGCGTTTGAAGGGAGGCGGCAAACAGACCGGCAAATCGCTTAGAATGAGGATATATCGAATTTCCTTCAATAGCTATATCACTAGCCATTTGAGTAGCGATAATTCCTGGCTCTACAATCGCTACCCGAATATTAAGGGACTTTACCTCCTGTGCCAGGGCCTCGCTCAGGGCTTCAAGGGCAAACTTACTTGCAGCATACCCCCCCAATGGACTGCTTGAAATATGACCAGCAACGGAAGCAACATTGATGATACACCCATTTTTGTTTTTGCGCATTCGAGGCAATACGGCTTTTATACATCGAATCGCCCCAAAATAATTGGTCTCCATAATAGCCTTAAAATTCGATATGGGTAATTCTTCGACAGAACCATGGCGTTCGATGCCTGCATTATTTACGAGTATATCGAGGGTGCCAATTTCATCGAGTATAGCTTCGATAGCTTGTTTGACGGCTTCATCTGAATCAACATTCATCGCAGAAATCGTAATATCTAGGGACTCGTCGTCAATTTTTTGTTTAAAATCTTGAGCACCTTCGGGATTTCGCATGGTTGCAAATACTTTATAGCCGGCGCGCCCAAAGGTCAATGCCGTTTCAAGGCCGATACCTTTACTTGTTCCTGTTATCAGTGCTGTTTTCATTTTTTGTTATGGTATAATTGATTTAGTTAAACGCTGTGTTCAGGCAAGCTAGTCTTCCGATTGTAACCATCACTAAATAAAATGAATGAACAGCCAGCTCCTACTGTCCATGCTTTTGAAATAAAACTATCAGCGCTCATTAATCGCTTTTACCATGCAGGATGTAAGTGAATTGCTCAAAAGCTTAAGGTTCAACTGGCATTGAAACCGTAATTGGTTCTAGTACTGTATGCTTATTTTTTAGAGATTCGGTAGCTGGATCATTTAAAATAGCTTTAAACTTGTCCATGTCTGTTATTTCCATAACCAAAACCACCGAATTTGGATCGTCTGCATCCTGAAAAGTTTTTAGGTCTGACATTGCCGGACCGAAAATTTCAAGTCTGTCTTGATGGCCTTTGATCCAAGTGTCAAAATCTCCTACCTTGTGCCGTGTTACTACAGTTTTGCTCATGATTATTCTATATATTTTGTTAGGCCTACTATAATCGGTTTTCAGCTTCTCCGTACTATTTTTGTTTGTTATGAATCAATTATTATTTGTTCATGGCATCAGCGAATTGTTTGGTTTTGGCATATTGCTGAAAGCCGATTACTTTACCCTCTTTAAGGGTCCAAAGATGTGCCGCTTGGGCATCTATTGAAGTACCAGTTTTTAGGTATTTGCCATGATACCGCAGGGTAGCCAATACTTGATTATCAGCCATCTCGTGCAGCTTTATATAGGCGACTTAAAATATTCCCTCTAGGCAGCAAGTCCAGTCAAAATCTCGTTTAATACGGCATCCGGCCCTTTGTAAGGGTTGCCATCGTCCTTCGTCTTCATTTCATGAAATATGGTTATCTATAGCGGAAAGAACAGTGGGGAATATTAACTGAATCAAAGGCGCTATACATACTTTCAATACTAGGTTTCATTTTTTTTGCTTTCTAAAAACCCCACAGGCGTTCATCCTTTTTTCCCCGAAATAATCAAGATATGCCGGCCTGCAAGGTTTGATATGATTTATTTTGGAGTAGGCATAGTATATCCTAATTGTTCGTATACAATAAGATTATCATAAAAGGCATCTTCCCTGCTGGCTTTACCTTCGGTATCAAATTTCCAAATGCTAAAACCATGTGTTTTGATTTTTTTATTGGTAGGAGGATTTTCCATAAAATTTCCGGTATTTGTTCCTGTGCAGGTCCAATTCATTAGAACGTTACTGCCATCTATTTTAATATTGTCCAAGGTTACTTTGAAGTCGGGAAAGGCACTATGGTAGATATCCATAAAATCACCGTAACCCGATTGATTTTTGACCATAATACCACCGTTGGCCGTTCTCACGACATTACTAGCCAAATTGGCGTACATCAAATCCTTATTATTGGTGTTCCAAGCTTTGGTGATATTATTAATACTCGTTTGAATTGCTTTAGCATCTGCGGACATGCTAGCATCAGCCTCTATTTTTTGCATTTCAGCCGTATATTCCGACAAATTGTACATGGCATGTTCTTCCTGTATTTTTCCGTCAGTAATGTTCATAGTGAGATGTACTGGTATGACCAATTCCTTATTAGTAGCAGCGATAGTTCCTCTCCAGTTTCCCCAGAAGTTTACCCAGGTCAATCCTTCATCATCGATGACTTTTTCATAGTACCTACTCTCATCATCGAATTTATAAGAAGATGTAGCGGCGAGTAATCCTTTTAAAGCCTCGTTTATTTCTTTTGCAGTCATAGAAATGTCTTCCGGGGTATTGTGATGTAATTTCGCGGTATCGGCATAATGGCCCAGCCAGCCTTCCCAATCACCTTTTTGATAATCGTTTAGCAATGATTTTACGAGGTCGACTTCAGGCCCGGTAGTTGAATAACGTTCTGTAACTTTTGGTTGACATGCGGTAGCAAAAGCTACAACAAGCACTGTTAGAAATATTTTTTTCATGATCGTATTTTTAGTGTTATAGCTTAGATTTCCCTTCTATTCCGGTTGTGACTTCAACTCCACCAGAATAAGTTCTGACTTGTTGTCTCCTATGTTTTTTGGTAAATGCTTTCCAGCAGATGCCCAAATAGCTGCGCCGGATTTACTTGTGTCCTCTATTGTGGTGCCGTCGGCTAACTTCATTTCTGTATCTCCATCGGTTAGAAATACGGCAACGCCATTGGGATGTTCGTGCATCACCGATTCTTCTCCAGGACGGTAACTGATGCGTAACACACGAACTTGATCATTCTCGAATTCTATGGTGTAATGTTTGGCATCTACCACTGCGGGGTCTTGCCCCAATGCTTCCGTTTGAATTGCCAAGACCATGGCAACAAATACAAGTGTGGCCATTGATGATTTGGCGATTAATTTTTTTGAATTTTTCATGAATTGAGCGTTTTGTTAGTATTAGATTTTTATTTTTTCACCTTGCACATCTATAGTTGATTTATGCCATAATAGTTGAAATCAATATTTCATTGAGAGTGAATGAAAGGGATGATATCCTTTTATTTGGCCAGGACCTATAAAGCCAGTGGAAGTGATACTACTGCGCTGGAGGAGCTACCATTTTTACTATCCTGTAGACATAGCTCATTCGCTGATCCATTTCAAGAGTTCCAATCTCGTCGAGGCCTTCGTTTGGAAATACGGTATTCTGATCCCACGTTGGATCCAGTGCTTCCTTTAAGCTGGAATAGATATCATAGGAAATCGTGTTGGCCTTCACTTGAGGACCGGTGGGAGACAGGATTATAGCATTTCCCCAGGCCTTCTGTTTGGTTTTACCACTATCCATGGATGATTGAATAAAAGGAGTCCAATGTTTGTCTTCTAGTTCGATTAAATTACCTGGGTTAGAGGCATTGTGATAAATAATTTTAACAAATTTAAAATCGTTTTCCGGTACCGCATTGTTTGCCTCCACCCAGACAGCCGGTTTTACAAATACAGTATGGGTCACTTTACCCATGGAATTGGTTTCCATTTGATCCATGGCAACATTGGGCCAAACCTCCGAGGGGTCCCAGACGCTCTCCGCCGCGTCAATATCTTTATATGTATTGATGAATAAGATATTTGGGGAGTTGGGCTGGTCAAAACCGCCTACTTTCTGTAATAAGGCCCAAAATATCAGATTTCCTTTGGTTACTCCATTTTCAGCAACTTTACTCCAATATTTGGTTTCCCTTGAAATGAATTCTTCCATTTGATCAGGCGGCACCTGTCTGTACTGATACGTACTTATACCCGTGTTCTCTTCATCTTGGGCATTCATTTTGAAACTAAAAAGAAAAACAAAAAGCAGTAGTGCTTGTATGAATTTCTTGGCGTACTGAATTGTTGTTTTCATAGTGGTTGCTTTTAACGTTTCTACTTTATATATTTAATAATTTTGAATCTTTTTAAAAAAAGGCAGGTTACTAATGGTAATGATTAGGTCGATTTGCTATTGAAAACACTATTTCTGAAATCTACTATAAACATTACCATTCAATTTCCCCCAAAACTGCTAACCTGCCTGTTGATTAATATTTATGATTCACTAAGAACATGGCCTATGAATACAAGGGCCGAGCTTTACAAGATTTATTTTGAAGGCGAATAGGCCATATCAGGTCGCATACGCCCTTCGAAAGATTCATATTTTTCCAGAGAGCCAATAAAATCCGAATAGGTATTTTGCCATTCCTCACCCATTAATTCGTTATTTCCCGCAATTTTGGTTGCGTAATCTACTGCATCCTTGGCAGCAATAGCTACCATATAAAATGCTCCCCTAGTGCCAAATCCGCTCCGGTATACCCTGTAGTCCAATTTTGATTTTTTGGTCTCAAATAAATTTTTTATTGCTTGTACTTTTTTCTTTACTGCGGCACTATTTCCCGGAGTGTAATGGAAGTAATGAAATTTTCGATAGTCCTGCCCTTCAGGGGTCTGCGTAATACCACTGGGCATATAGGAGAGCTCCTTATCGAGATGTATTATATAATTCTGTTCAATATCATAACACTTGTCCATTCGATCAAATAATGCGCCCATAGCTTCTGGGCCCATCTTTTCTGACAAGGTGGCAAAGACAGGATTGTCTATTTGAGCCATGTTTTCAATAGGGTTCACCCATAGATACCTATTATCGTTCGTATTGGTTACGATAACATTCATTTCCTGAATGTTGTGTTTTTTCATATTTGAAGTCAGTTCTTTGCAGATTGTTTCGTATGCTGCTACCATAGATGGTTTTACGACATCCTCATGTACCCAAAAGGCCTGGGATTTTTCATCTTGGGCATAAATAGCACTGGTTATGGCCATTGACATTAGAACTAAGAATAGCTTGCTTTTAATTGTTCTCATACTAAATTGATTTTAAAGTTATTATTGTTTTTTTTCACTCAACAACTGGCAGGTTCAACGTATACCCGAGCTGTTGTAAAAGGTCTAATTCATTAAAAACTACATCTTCGGCGTACAATTTTCCTTCTGAATCGAAATACAGCTGTGAAAGACCGTGGACCTGTACTTTCTTACCCGTGGCACTAACTTCGCCGTATACACCTGTGTGAGTTCCTGAAGTGGTCCAATGTAGAAATACGGTATTATCCTTTGTAAATGACTTTCCGAGTTTCAGTTCCAAGTCGGGAAAGGCTTTGAAAAATACGCTCATATGGGCTTGCATCTCTCGTTTTGTAGTTGCTATTGGTATTCCGTTTAGGTTTCTGGTAAAATTTTCGGTCGCGATTTGGCTTAATAAAGTAGTGTCGTGTTTGTTCCAACAGAAATCAACATAGGTATTCAAATTGGTATGAATCATACTATCATTGGCGATTACGGCCAAGGCAGATAGCTGATGCTGCCTTTTTTCACCACAGGCGATGACACAAAGAATAAAAGTTAATAACACTATAATAGACACCTTCATATTCCCAATCGCTTTAACTATTTTTTAGTTGAATTCTAGCATAAGGAATTGCTTCTTTAGTTATTTTATGAGCATATAGGGATGAATGCCATTGTTTATTGTCCGAATGGCCCATTTCAATTATCAAACACAATTTGACAATAAAGTTGTATATTTAACAGTACGTTCTCTCCCCGTCAACAACTGAACCAAGAAATGAGAAGCTTTTACCACAAAGCTGTAGTTCTTACATTGCTTTCTTTTTTGAATAGTGGCGTAGCTGTTACCCAAATTATAGACTTCGATAGCGAAAAGCCTTACAAAAAAGTGTTCGTTGAGACCGATAATTTTGGTGCTTCCTATCTAGATGTTCTTGAAGACGCTTATCCAAGAATAACCATTGATTCCCTACAATTTTCCATTCTCAACGATCTGGCCTATTATTGGCACACCCGCAATTTGGTCAAGGCAATGGATTTCACTGAAATAGGACTACAATTGACTTCTGCCCAAAAGAATACCTTGTGGGAGGGACGGTTTCAGATTACGCAAGGCGCTATACTCCTGCGAATGGAAAAACTCGATAGCGCCCAAGTGGTTCTTGAAGCTGCAAAAGACAAGGTTAAGGAAAAGGACTTGGCCTTTCTCAATACGCAACTAGGGTATGTCTACGAGCGGAGGGGGCAGCTTGACAAGGCTGCGGACTATGCATTGAAGTCGCTTCGAATCGGTGAAAAAATAAACGACAAGAAAGCTATTGCCATGGCCTACAGCGACCTGAGTAATCTTTTTTGGAAGCAATCTAAATTTGAAACAGGACTGGAGTTCGGCCTAAAATCCTTAAAAATCTTCGAAGAAATTGGTATTATCGATCTCGACTATGACTTTACGCTGTATGTTGTGGGTAATAACTATCTGTCTCTAAGCGAATACCGGAAAGCCCAGCAGTATTACGAGCATTCCCTTGTTATTGGTGAACGCTATGGCTTTCATAACAATTTGACCGATGTATATATCTCATTGGTTGATTTATACGCCTATTTGAACGAATTTGAAAAAGCCGAGGAAGCCAGTACAAATGCACTGAAGTATGCCGCACTGCTGCAGAACGATTTTATGTTGATGCGTTCATGGCTGTCTCTCGGAAAATTACAGCAGCTTCGTGGAGAATATGTGCCCGCCATCGAGAGTTTAAAAAATAGTATAACCATAGCGACCGAAGATTTTGGAGACGAGTATTATCTTAGTCAGGCCTATGAGGCCCTAGGTAAGGCCTATGCCGGAAACCACAACTATCAAGAGGCCTACAAAGCCTTGGCCAAGTACGAAACCCTAAAAAGTAAAATTTTTACGACAGAGGCGGATAGACATACTTCAATACTCCGTACAGAATTTGATGTTGCGAAAAAGGATGATACTATACTACAACAAGTAGACCAGATAGAGCGTCAACGCACGATTCGAAACTTGATTATTATCATGGCGGTGCTTTTGCTCTGGCTATTACTTTTGTCATATAAAGCTATACAGAATAAGTTTAAGATAAATAAGCTTTTACAAAAACAGAACAAGGAAAAGGAATTTCTCTTGAAAGAAATACACCATCGCGTCAAGAACAACCTTGAAATAGTTTCTAGTCTGCTCTCTCTTCAATCGGCCCAAATCAAAGACCATAATGTTGTGGAGGCCCTACAAGAAAGCCAACATCGCGTTCATTGTATGGGCATGATCCATCAAAAGCTATATATGGGCGAGAACCTGGCCTCGATTGAAATGAAGGATTATTTTAAAAATCTCTCGGTTTATATTATAGATGCCTTTGGTGCAGAAGAGCAAATTACCGTTGATATAGCGATGCATAAACTTGAACTTAATGTTGATATGGCTATACCTATAGGTTTAATAGTCAATGAATTATTTACGAATTCATTTAAATATGCTTTCCCCAACGGGCAGCAAGGTAATATTCAAATAAGCTTGAAAGATATGGGGAGTATATTGCAATTGGATGTTACGGACAATGGAGTAGGCATGGCAATGAATAATGAAGTTCAAGGTTCTGGTTTTGGTACGCGATTAATCAAACTTTTAACCAAACAACTTGACGGTAAAATGATTCTTAATACCCAGAAAGGCACCTCTGTTTCCTTTCAATTTCAACTTCATAAAGCTGCATAGCTATGATAGAAACGTTGCGCATCTTGATTGTTGAAGACGATATGATTATTGGGGCGAACCTTTCCCTTCAATTAACTAATTTGGGCTTTGAAATCACAGGAATTGAGTCAAGGGGCGAAGAAGCCATTCTGCATGCCAAGGCGAATACTCCAGACCTACTATTGATGGATATTAATCTAAAGGGTGCGCTAGATGGTGTCGATACCGTAAAAGCCATTCAAGTAGACCATGATATTCCTGTCATATATCTTACGGCCAATAGTGATGAAGCCACTTTTTGCCGGGCCAAGGAAACGCACCCCATGGCTTTTATAGCTAAGCCTTTTAATAAACTGAACTTGCAGCGAACGATTGAATTGGTTAAGGAACAGCTAAAAACCAATAATAATCCTAAGCGTATCGATGAGAATATTGAGGTGCTCGAAGACCGCATTTTTGTACGACACCATGGTAAAATGGAAAAGTTACTGCTGAACGACATTAATTATATCGAAGCTGACAGAAATTATTGTACCCTAGTGACCGATAAGGGCAAATACGTATTGGCCACTACCTTAAAGACTATGCAGGACAGACTTCCAAAGAGCCTGTTCATAAGAGTACACCGTTCATTTATTGTGAATCTTTCAAAATTGAACGTTGTTGCTGATCACCATCTTGAAATTAATCGCAAGGTCATTCCCTTGAGTAAATCGCATAAAGAATTATTGCTATCACGTATACAGACTATCTAAAGCTATTTGAGTCCATTATTCTTTTGTAACTTGAACGGCACATTCGAATACTCAAATTACCTCTTCATCCTCTTTTCAAGTATTACTATGAAATAAAATAAAGCGTCGTCCACTCAGACCAAAGCGATGAAAGATGGCATAGCCGCTAGGGATATGAAGTATGTGTGCATTGCCCAGCTGATTAGAAAAGCGCGTTGATCAAGAAATACTTTTTTTGATAGCTAATAAAAAAACCCATGGTGTTGTTTCCATGGGTTTTCTTGTTTCGACAGGCTTGATAAAGGCTAATCCCTTCCTCGCGATTTGTTGCGCGTATTCTGGTTTCTATTCTGACTGCTTCCTCCTCGGTAGTTCGAATTCCCAGAGCGATTCCTGTTTCCAGATCTATTCACATTCCGTGCTCGACTATTTTGTGATCTCGGAGGTCTTGGCGGTCTTTCATCGGATTCCGTTTCTTCTTCTGTGCCGTCATCTAGAAACTGATGTTCCGGCATTCTTGGTACTTCTTGCCTAATCAATTTTTCTATATCCCGCAAATAGGGCCGTTCTTCCTTATCGCAAAAAGACAGGGCAATTCCACTTGCACTGGCTCTTCCGGTTCTTCCGATACGGTGCACATAGGTCTCTGAAACATTGGGCAGGTCGTAGTTGACAACGAGCGAAAGTTCTTCAACATCGATTCCTCGGGCGGCAATATCGGTTGCTATTAATATACGAAGTTTACCATCTTTAAAATCGCCAAGCGCCTTTTGGCGGGCGGTCTGGGATTTATTCCCATGAATGGCCGCAGAGCGAATATCGGCTTGCGAAAGTTTTTTAACGATTTTATTGGCACCGTGTTTTGTACGCGAAAACACCAATACCGAATCGTTAGGTCTTTCCTGTAACAAATGCGCCAATAGTTTTGGTTTGTTCTTTTTGCTAACAAAATAGACCCCTTGCTCAACCTTCTCAGCTGTTGCCTGTTCAGGTTTTATGGTGACTCTTTCGAAATCGCCCAACATTTTTCGAGATAGTTCAACAATGGTTTTTGGCATGGTTGCCGAAAAGAACAACGATTGTCTTTTCGGGGGTAGTTTTGCGATAATTTTTTTAATGTCGTGTATAAAGCCCATATCTAACATTTGGTCAGCTTCATCAAGTACAACGAATTCAAGATCCCGAAAGGTTATGAAGCCCTGTCCCATGAGGTCTAACAAACGTCCGGGTGTGGCGATTAGAATATCCACCCCATTTCTCAATGTACTTACTTGCTTTCCTTGTTTTACACCACCAAAGATGACGGTATTACGAAGTCCCGTATGCTTACCGTAAGCAGTAATACTTTCCCCGATTTGTATAGCAAGCTCTCGGGTAGGGGTGACGATCAAGGCCTTTATTCTGCGCTTCCCGCTTTGTCCGTTTTGAGAACGATATAAGTGTTGGAGGATGGGAATCCCGAAAGCGGCCGTTTTTCCGGTACCCGTCTGTGCAACACCCAAAAGGTCTTTGCCCTTGAGTAATATCGGAATCGCCTGCTGTTGTATGGGTGTAGGAGTGGTATAACCCTCTGCCTCAACGGCTCTGAGGATAGGTTCGGCTAGCCCGAGGTCTTTAAATGTCATAGTGATTTATAAGCTGCAAAGGTACGCTTAAACGGTGGATAAAAATTCGAAGTAATAATCATATTGGGTAAAAGCGCATCTCTAAAACGTCAATCACGACAACATTTGATGATTTCACTTCACATTTCTAACATTAGGCAACATAAATTATATAAGGTAATGCTTATCATGTAATTTTATCTTTAAAATGCTTTTTCTCCATATGCTTAAATGAGAACGCTACTACTAGTTGTTATTGTCTTTTTGCATTTCCCGCTACTCCACGGGCAGGATACCTTTGCCGATGAGTTTGAAGCGCAACTCTATTCGAATAGTGATGGGTCGGAAATTTTCTTAGGAAACTGGACGGAGACCGGTGAAACTACCAATCCCACTGGTGGTCGTATTCGAGTAAACAGTAACCAACTTCGTTTTATAAATCTTGATACACGATATATCACAAGAAGTTTAGATTTGTCGGGTTATGCAGATGTGACCTTGACCTTAGATTACGACCGCAACCGTGGAGACGAATCGATGGACATACAATTGTTCAATGGTACGAGTTTTGTAACTGTTGCCACCGTGACGGGTACCAATAGCTTAAGTTACGATTTGGATACTAGCGAAATAAGTTCTAGTTCAGCAATACGGTTTGTAGCGACCGATGGCGATTGGGATGGTGGTGACGATCGTTATTTCATTGACAATGTACTCTTTACGACACAAATACCAGACCAACCCCCCCTAGTAGTGGGTTCCGGTAATCAGATCTATTGTCCAGGAGGCTCTCAGCCCATAGCGCAAAGCATTACCATTACTGATCCTGACGATACCACGACAACAGCTGTTTATATTCAAATTTCCGGTGGGTATGTCAATAGCGAAGACCTATTGACCTTGACGGGTAGCCATCCAAGTATTACACCAACTTGGGATGCTGTTCAGGGAGAACTAACTTTACAAGGTCCCGCTACTTACGCAGAATTTGAGGCGGCGGTACTTGCAACAGAATTTTCTTCAAGTTCAGCGAACCCAACGGGTATTAGGCAATTTTCCATTACGGTCGGTGAGGCAAATTTTTTACCTTCTACAAATCACTACTATGAGTTTGTCGCAGATTCCGGTATTACGTGGACCGATGCTGAAATTGCAGCGGGCAATCGCAGCTATTTTGGCTTACAAGGCTATTTGGTTACGCTAACCTCGCAAGAAGAGGCTGATTTTTCAGGTGCGCAGGCGAGCGGTTTTGGCTGGATCGGAGCTAACGATGTGGCCGTTGAAGGCGAGTGGCGTTGGGTTACTGGGCCCGAAGCAGGAACGCAATTTTGGAATGGTGGCATTGGTGGAACAGAATTGACCTTTGCCAATTGGAACGGAAATGAACCAAATAATTGTTGTGGAGGTGAAAATTACGCTCACATAGCGGATGCATCGGTAATTAGTAGCCCGGGTGTAACTGGTTCTTGGAACGATTTGCCAAATGGAGGAGGAGGAGGAGCTTATGCCTCGCAAGGATATGTCGTTGAATATGGCGGTACGTCAGGAGATCCCCCTTTGAATATTACGGCTACTACCACACTTACTATCAGTAATTGCAATGTGATTACCAATAGAAGAATCACCTATAGGATTGGAGGCAATTAAGATTTTAAAGATTTACAACCGCAGCCTCCGCACACCTTTCCCCGTCCATAGCTGCCGAGACAATACCGCCAGCATAACCACCACCTTCTCCACAGGGATATAAGCCTTCGATTTCAGGATGCTCCAAATTTTCATTTCTTGGGATAGTGACCGGAGATGACGTACGTGATTCTACACCAACAATATTTGCCTCGGAGGTATAATAGCCTTTCATTTTTTTTCCGAATTCTTCAAAGCCTTTCCGCAATCTACTTCCGATTAACTTTGGAAGCAAAGAATGCAAAGGGGAGGATTTCAATCCAGGTTGGTATGAGCTAGGGTTGAGGTCTGTAGATAAGTTGCCTTCAACAAAATCGGTAAGGCGTTGTGAAGGAGCGGTTTGCGTTCGTCCACCGGAAGTAAAAGCCAAACGTTCCAAATCTTTTTGATATTCTAATCCCCGTAGCTCGCCAAACTTCTCATACTTGTACAAATCCTCATCCACATTAATTTCTACTACTACTCCAGAATTGGCAAATTGATTGTTGCGTTTCGATGGTGACATTCCGTTAACGACTACCTCACCAGGAGCTGTTGCGGCCGGAACAATAAACCCACCTGGGCACATACAGAAAGAATACACGCCACGACCTTTGACTTGGTGCACCAAACTATAGGCTGCTGCCGGAAGCAATTCGTTTCGTTTGCCCGAACAGTGATATTGAATAGAATCAATAATTTGTTGCGGATGTTCCACCCGAACACCCATCGCGAAGGACTTCGCTTTGAGGGCAATTTTCTTTTTTTCAAGTAAATAAAAAATATCACGTGCAGAATGCCCAGTGGCTAGAATTACACGATTAACTTCGAGTTCTTTTGAATCATCTAAAATAATGGATTTCAGTTGGTTATTGCTTATTATAAAATCTGTTACTTTAGTGTTGAAATGTACTTCCCCTCCGTATTTTAATATGGTTTCTCGAATGTTTTGAACGATTTTCGGTAGCTTGTTTGTACCGATATGGGGGTGCGCATCGATGAGAATTTGTTCGGTTGCACCGTGGTGTACCAAGCTTTCAAAAATACGGCGGACGTCGCCACGTTTTAAACTACGGGTGTATAGTTTGCCATCTGAATAGGTGCCCGCACCGCCTTCGCCAAAGCAATAATTAGAATCTTCGTTAACGATATGGTCCTGGTTGATGGCTTTTATGTCCCGCCTTCGTTCCTGAACATTTTTGCCACGCTCAAGCACAATCGGTTTGTAGCCCAATTCTAAACATCGAAGGGCCGCCCACATACCAGCCGGCCCAAAACCAATGATATGTATCGATTTTCCTTTAGAAACGTCTTTATAGTTAAAAGTATAGGATTGCTTGGGTACATCCTCCCCAATAAAAGCGGCCAATTTGTAATTGAAGACTACGGCAGGTTTACGCGCATCGATAGACTTCCGAAGAATCTTTAGGGAGAATTCGTTTTCCGAAAGCCCCAAGTATTTGGCAGCCCTATTTTTTAAGCTTCCTTCTTGAGCCTCTTCTTTTAGCGATAAACGCAATTGTAGGTTTTTGACCATCAGGGCGAAATTAGGTAAATAAACTAATCGAATTAAAGAACTTAATAAGCGAATTCTTTTATATAGGCAGTAGGCGTTCTTTGGGTCAATGCTTTAAATTGTTTATTGAAATTCGATAAGGTTTGGTAACCACTGGCATAACATGCCTGTGATGCGTTCATCTTCTTATCGATTAGCATTTTACATGCATGCCCGATGCGTATTTCAGTAATAAATTCAGAAAATGTTTTATTCGCATGGGTCTTAAAATAACGGCTAAAAGAAGTAGGGGTCATATTGGTGAGCACCGCCAATTCGGTAATGGTGATTTTTTGTTTAAAGTGCTTCATTATATAGGCATAAACGGTATTCATTCTTTGGGTATCACCTTCTTTTAAGGTGTTCGTATATCCTGGGCTTGCCAAAATTTTTAAATCATCACTTTGGGAAAGCAGATCGAGAATACCCATTAATTCCAATACTCCGGTAAACCCTTCAAGTTTAAGAAGCTTGAGCAACTTGTTTTCAATTCGGCCTGCAGTTGCTCCCGTTATTTCTATGCCACGCAAGCTTTTTTTGAAAAGCTGTTTTAGTTTTATGGTTTCCTCTTTTTGTAACAGATGGCTTCCGATAAGACTTTCGTTGAAGTAGACCACTACACCTTCAGACGTCTCGAAAGGTGATTGTTCGGCGTGGTCAATATCGCTTTTCCAGAGATGCGGTAGGTTGGGTCCGGTAAATGTGATATCGCCTTGCTGATAGGGAGTTATGCTGTCACCTATGAACCGCGTGCCCTTTCCACTTAGAACAATAAAAATTTGATACTCCGAATGAAAATGCCATGTAGGGTCAAAAACAGACTCCTTGAGCCTTTTTACTATAAAGGCATGGGTATGTGGAATTGGCGATTTGTATACGGCTGATTTCAATGTTTAAATGGACTTTTGGTGGAACTAATTTATCGATAAAACCATTAAAAGTTGAATTTTATGTCATAATACAGTCAATATGGGATAGTTGAGTGTTCATTTTTAACGCTTTTAATCCTTAAAATTGATAGTCTTTTTCAAGAACATCGAAGGAAGTCAATACAGAATATGGAAAAGACTATAAGAAGGCTCCATCATGTTTTCGTGAATTAAATGGAAATAGTACCTGACGGCAAATTAAATGTATAGGGTATAATTACCGAGCCACAGTGTTTTCCCTTTATGAAATGATAAGCCAAAAATGAATCATTTTGGGTTTTGATTCCAATTGATATTAGGAATGCGCTTTCCATGGCACCAAGAGAAACCAGTACTTTTATCAAATTATCCGTAATTCTGAACTAAAAGCTGAACTTTAAAATATAAAAACATGAAAAAATCCATAATCACGGCACTTTTACTATTCGTAGTGTGGTTTGTCAACGCCCAAGAAAACCTACTAAAAAAAAACAAATGGTCTTCAGAAAAGGCTAGTGTGTGGTACGGCGAGCATAAATGGATGACAGGCGCCAACTTTAATCCGAGTACGGCCATCAATCAATTGGAAATGTGGCAAGAAGACACTTTCGACCCCGAAACTATAGATCGTGAATTGGGGTACGCCGAGGGTATCGGTTTCAACACTATGCGGGTATATCTGCATAGTTTGGCCTACAAGGTCGATCCAGCAGGATTCAAAAAACGAATGGAAACCTATTTAGACATTGCCGACAAACATCGTATCAAAACCATGTTCGTGTTTTTTGACGACGTATGGAACAAGAGTCCAAAAATTGGCAAACAGCCCGATCCTATAACTGGTACTCATAATTCAGGTTGGATTCAGGATCCGGGAGACCCTGCGCATAAAGATGAAATAGGTTACCCAGCCTTAGAGGTATATGTAAAGGATATTTTGAAAACCTTTGCCGACGACAAACGCGTATTGATGTGGGACTTGTATAACGAGCCTGGAAATACAGGAAAGTTCACTACTTCAATGCCACTCTTAAAAAAGGTTTTTCAGTGGGGCAGGGCAGTCAACCCCAGCCAACCGCTCACGGTGGGATTATGGCGATGGGATTTTGTGGAGCTCAACACCTTTCAGGCTGAAAACTCAGATATTCTTACCTACCATAATTACGAGGATACAGAAAAGCACCAATATGTCATCAATCTTTTGAAGACACACAACAGGCCGATGATCTGTACCGAGTATATGGCTCGAACTAACAATAGTAGGTTTTCCAACATATTACCGCTTCTTAAAAAGGAGAATATCGGAGCTATCAATTGGGGCTTGGTCGCGGGTAAATCGAACACCAAGTATGCTTGGAATACACCTATCGAAGATGGCGGCGAACCTGTAGAATGGTTTCACGAAGTGTTTAGAAAAGATGGCACGCCCTATCGGCAAGACGAGGTAAACTTGATCAAGAAGTTGAACAAGCAATAAATAAAGCATTGCGAAAATTGGTATTAAGATAACGATATATGAAAACCATTGCGACCAGAATCATTAGTTTGTTTTTTCCGATGCTTATTCTGGTAGGATGTAAATCCGACCAAAAAAAAGTAAATCTCGATGATTCCCCCAGACGTATCGAACTCCTTTTTCTGGGCCATTCCATCGAACATCACAATTCAAGGGCCTATTTCCCGATTTTGACTTCCGCTTTAACCAAAGATGGTATCAATATAACCTATACAGAGAATGTCGATGACCTAAACACCAATAATTTAGCGTTATACGATGGCGTAATTATATATGCAAATCATGAAGGTAGACATCCCAAGCAAGAAAGAGCCTTAATGGATTATGTGGCCGAAGGCCATGCATTTATCCCTTTACATTGTGCGAGTTTTTGTTTCAATGATTCGCCTGAATATGTCGATTTGGTCGGAGGTCAGTTCAGCAGCCATGGAATAGGCACTTTTACCACTACGATTGTCGATAAAGAACATCCGATTATGAAGTCCGTGGAAGCGTTTTCCACTTGGGACGAAACTTATGTACATGATAAAATTGCCGATGATATAACAGTTTTAATGGAGCGAATAGAAGGGGAATGCCGCGAACCATGGACTTGGGTAAAACGGCATGGTGAAGGAAAAGTGTTTTATACCGCTTATGGGCATGATGAGCGAACTTGGGAAAACCCCGGTTTTCAGAATTTGGTCAAGCAAGGTATTTTATGGGCAGTAAGTGACAACGTGAAAAGTAATTGGGCGGAATTTTCAAAGAACATTCCCAAGTTGGCCTATGAAGAACGAGTAGGCATTCCCAATTACGAAAAGCGTGACCCACCTTTAAAATACCAATTGCCATTATCACCTGAAGAATCTGCTAAGTTAATTCAGGTGCCCGCGGGATTTGATTTAGAGCTTTTTGCCTCAGAACCTGACATCATTAATCCTATTGCGATGAATTGGGATGAAAAAGGACGTCTTTGGGTCATTGAGACCGTAGATTACCCAAATACCGTTCGCGATGATAAGGGCTCTGGAGACGATCGTGTAAAAATTCTTGAGGATACCGATGGAGATGGTAGGGCAGATAAGGTTACGGTCTTTGCCGACAACTTGAACATTCCTACCAGCTTTACGTTTGCCAATGGCGGAATTATTATCTCACAAGCCCCGGTCTTTCTGTTTTTAAAGGATACCGATGGGGATGATAAGGCCGATATCAAGGAAACGATAATCGATGGTTGGGGTACTTACGATACGCATGCAGGCCCCTCAAACCTTCAATATGGTATAGATAATAAAATCTATGGAGTTCTAGGATATTCAGGATTCGAAGGAACTATTTTCGGTAAGAAACATAAATTTCGTCAAGGCATGTATCGTTTCGATACAGCTTTTGAGAATTTTGAATTTCTCACCAATACAAGTAACAATACGTGGGGATTAGGTTTTACGGAGGATAATTCCATTTTTGCCTCTACGGCGAACAACACACATAGTGTTTTTATGGGTATACCTAACCCTAACTTTACTAATGTCGAAGGGATTACAGTTCAAGGAAGTCTGAAAATCGATGGCCATTATGATATGCAGCCTATTACAGCGAATTATAGACAGGTCGATGTTTTCGGTGGATTTACGGCAGCGGCTGGCCATCATTTCTACACGGCACGCGAATACCCTAGTTCGTATTGGAACAAGGTTGCCTTTGTTTGCGAGCCCACGGGCGGGGTAGTGCACGTTGCAAAAATCGAGAGAGATGGTGCAGGGTATCTAGAGAAAGATGGAGGTAATCTGTTCGCAGGTTCCGATGAATGGGTTTCTCCAGTGGAGGCCAAAGTTGGCCCTGATGGTGCCGTTTGGGTTGCTGATTGGTACAATTTTATCGTGCAGCATAATCCGACACCACGTGTGGATCGTGGAGGTTTTGATGCCAGAAATGGTTCAGGTAATGCCTATGTCAATCCCTTGCGCGATAAGGCGCATGGCCGTATTTGGCGGGTTGTACCCAAATCGTATAAAAAACAGGACAGTCTTTTTCTGAGCAAAGAAGATCCAGATAAATTGTTAGAGGCGCTTACTAACAACAATATGTTTTGGCGTATGATAGCGCAACGTCTTTTGATAGAACGTGCTAATGACGATATATTAAAGCACTTGTATATGCTAGTCAACGATGGTTCGATGAACTCATTAGATCAGAACCCAGGTGCTTTACATGCGCTTTGGACGATTGAAGGTCTGGGGGCGGTATCTTCTAATCAAGAAGCCACAGCGGTTGTTAGGGGAGCATTGTTTCATCCGGTCGCGGCTGTTCGTAAAGCTGCCATACAAATACTTCCGAAAACCACGAAAGTTGATAAGGCGATACAGTTGTCGGGGGCATTGCATGATAATGATGCTGGTGTTCAATTGGCGGCCTTGTTATATTTCTCTAAACGAAACCCTTCCGACGAGATAGGAAAAACACTTTATGGCCTAAGCCAAGAGAAAAAAATAAAGCACGATAAATGGTTATCACAAGGGGTATACATTGCGGCATCAAAACACATCAAAGGGTTTGTCAAGGCATTTCAAAAAGAACATCCGAATTTTATAGCGAAGCGGGTTGTTTCAATAGATTCCGAATTACCGGTTTTGAACGGAGAAGAGCTTGCCGAAACTTTTGTGACGAATTACATCGGCAAAATCAGTTCGGTAAACGATATTTCTTCCGATGTTTTGGAAACAGGGGTAATAATTAATATCGGTACGGTTACCAATGAACTAAAATATAACATCTCCGAATTTGTAGTAGAGGCGGGGAAACCGGTCACGATAAATTTTGAGAATACCGATTTTATGCAACATAATATGGTCATTGTCCAAAAAGGCCAAAAAGAGAAAGTTGGGGTGGCGGCAGATAAGATGGCTTTAGATCCTACGGGTGCGAAAAAAAATTACATTCCTGAGATGCCCGAGGTTCTTTTTGCCACGGCTATCGTGAATCCTGAGGAGAGTGTAATCCTGCGGTTTATGGCTCCAACGGAACCCGGTGAGTATCCGTTTATTTGCACTTTTCCGGGGCATTGGCGCATTATGCAAGGGGTTATGAAAGTTGTCGAATGAAAGTTGTAAATATGAAGTACGAGGTACGAAATACAAGGTGCGAAGGTTGAAATTTGGATTCCGCCTTTGAGGGGGCAGGGGGGTGTTCTCGCTGGCAGCAAATTTTAATAAAGAGGAACCAATACACAAATGAAACCTAAACACGAATACAAACTACTAACATAAAACATGGCAAACGAAATAAAATACGGAGTGAGCACTTGGCTTTGGCAATCGCCGTTCACGACCGAATCGATTTCTTTGTTTCCAAAAATTAAGGCATTGGGTTTTGATGTCGTAGAGATTCCCGTAGAAGACCCTGACCTCATTGATGCTGATATCGTTGGAAATGCTTTGGTAGCGAATGGCTTAGAACCAACCGTTTGTGGGGTTTTTGGTCCGACCAAAGATTTGACCCACGAAGATACTACCGTACATGAAACTTGTTTTAACTATTTGGAAAAGTGTTTTGGGCTTTGCAATCAATGGAATGTCGATTTTGTTGCTGGTCCTATGTATTCCGCAGTTGGAAAGGCCCGAATGGTCTCGAAGGAACAGCGAAAAATAGAATGGGAACGTGCGGTCAAGAACCTAAAAAGGGTCTGCGAAATGGCGCAGGCTTTCGGTTCATACATAGCTATTGAGCCTCTAAATCGATTTGAATCCGATATGGTCAATACCGCTGAAGACGTTATGCGATTGGTTGACGATATTAATCATTCACAAGCTATGGTATTGCTTGACGGTTTTCATATGACCATTGAAGAGAAAAATATACGCGAGGCCATAAAAAAGGTGGGAGACAAATTGATTCATGTTCAAGTTTCCGAGAATCACCGTGGAGTACCAGGAACGGGACTCACCCCTTGGAACGATTTTCAATTAGGTCTTGAAGATGTTGATTATAAAGGAGCCGTGGTAATTGAAAGCTTTACCCCCGAAATCAAGGAATTGGCCGGTGCCGTCTGTATTTGGAAAAACTTGGCGGAAAATCAGGATGATTTTGCCTCAGAAGGACTTAAATTTTTAAAGAACACATTTAATGGATAGAAAATAGAGCCAAGAACCAAGACAAAAAAAGGCAGTAAATGCAGCTTTGAAAGTTGAAACGGATGGGTTCGCCCCTTGTAGGGGTTGGGGGGTGTTCTCGTTGGCAGAGTTTTGATTACTTGCATAAAACCCTAAAGAAACCAATGACAATAAAAAGATTCTCGTCTTCACGGGAATTACAATAAATTAGATAAATATGAAAATAATAAATATCGCAATTGTAGGTCTTGGCTTTGGAGCCGAATTTATTCCCATATACCAAAAACACCCTAATGCTAATTTGATAGCGATTTCCCAGCGTAACGAATCTAAACTGAACGCGCTGGCGGATGCTTTTAATATTGAAAAGAGATATACTTCCTACGAAGAATTATTAAAAGATCCCGAAATCGATGCCGTGCATATTAATACACCTATTCCTGCACATGGTGAGCAATCGATTAAGGCACTGAAGGCTGGCAAACACGTTGCATGTACAGTACCTATGTCAACCACGGTCGAGGAGTGCGAAGAAATCGTACGGCTGACCGAGGAAACGGGATTGACTTATATGATGATGGAAACGGTGGTATATGCCCGCGAGTTTTTATACATGAAAGAATTGTATGATACTGGGGAATTGGGTAAAGTCCAGTTTTTAAAAGCCAGTCACCAACAAGATATGGACGGCTGGCCCAACTATTGGCCTGGTCTTCCGCCAATGCATTATGCCACGCATTGTGTCGGTCCTGTTTTAGGGTTGACAAGAGGGGAGGCCGAATACGTTTCTTGTTTCGGCTCGGGAACCATTCGCGAGGAATTAATTAAGGAGTACAATTCACCCTATGCGGTGGAGACTACACAAATTAAGTTTCGCAATTCCGATTTAAGTGCACAAGTTTATCGTTCATTGTTCGACGTGGCCCGACAATATCGTGAGAGCTTTGAGGTCTACGGTTCTAAAAAATCTGTTGAATGGCCGTTAATCGAAGGGAAGCCTTTAGTTGTGCACACGGCCAAAAAACCCGAACCTGATATTCCTGAAGAGGTTGAAAGTCCTGATTTTGCCAAATTGCTTCCAGAAGAGATTCAATGCTTTACGACGCAAGGCGTGTATGACACAGATGAAAATCAACACCTTTCATTTACGCAAGGCGGAGGCCATGGGGGGTCCCATCCGCATTTGGTGCATGCCTTCGTAGATGCGCTGATTACAGGAGAATCGTCATACCCGAATGCCAAGCAGTCTGCAAATATTACTTGTGTCGGTATTTTAGCCCATGAATCGGCTCAAAAAGGGGGAGAAATCATTAAGCTTCCGGATTTTACGCTAAGCTAGTATCTTGTCTGGCTAACTCCGCTTACGGTAGGATTTCAAAAGGGTTGAAAGTTCCTTTACCTTTTCGGGGTGTTGGTCATAAAGATTCGTGCTTTCGGTAGGGTCTTCCAAAAGGTTAAATAATTGTCCGTTAGTGGTTACGGGTATGCCTTCCAAATCTAGATTTTTACTAAAACCACCGGAATCTTTTCCAAGAATTAGTTTCCAATGCTGTTTTCGAATGGCAAAAGTGCCGTCTAAGGAATGATGAACGATGTCGTTTCTAATCGGGGCGTTTTTTCCGAATAAGATGGGGGAGATGTCAAAACTATCCGCAGGTATCTTTTCCTCTGTGGAAATACCCAAAATAGCCGTAAGAGTAGCAAATAGATCGGTCAAGCCTATAAGTTGTTCATTAATGCTATTGGCCGCTATTTTATTATGCCAAGAAGCGATAAAGGGAACACGGTGACCGCCCTCCCAAATGTCACCCTTCATTCCTTTCCAAGGCTTGCTTGGGTCGTGGCCAAATGCTTTTACCGAGGCAATAGGACCAGACATTGCCGTTCCATCCCTTTGTGGCGAACCATTGTCGGAAGTGAAAATCACCAAAGTGTTTTCCAATTCCCCGGTAGTTCCCAAGGCTTCTATAATCTGACCGACGGACCAATCGACCTCATGTACAAAATCACCATAGGCTCCTGCTTCGGATTTTCCTTTGAATTCTTCGGTAGGTGCGATAGGCGTATGCGGTGCGGTCAAGGCGAAATACAAGAAAAATGGGCTGTCTTTGACCGATTGCTCCTTTATATAGTTTACGGCCTTATTGGTAATCTCTGTCATTACTTTATCCAGTCGCCATCCATCGACCATCGGCCCCGGGCCACCGAACATATCATTAGGCTTTAAGGCATCGGGCAACACTGTCAGTTTATTGTTTTCAAAAAACACATATGGTGCAAAATTAGGTACGTCATCGCCAAAATAATAATCAAAACCAGCTTCCAAGGGTCCGCCGCCCAAGGGTTTCGAAAAATCGATTTCTTTCCAAAAATCGTTTCTTCCTTGAAGATTAAAATCTCCAATGGCAATGGTGTCGTTCATATAACCATTTGTATTTTTAGCAGGCCAACGCCAACCTAAATGCCATTTTCCAATACATGCCGTTGTGAAGTTCTTTTGCTTCAGTATTTTAGGTAGCGTAGGTCGATCCGAGGCTATGAGAGGTTTATCCCACATCCATAGAACACTATTTTTAAGTTCGGTCCGCCATGCGTAGCGCCCGGTCAATAGTCCATATCGAGTTGGTGAACAAACACTACTCGGTGAGTGAGCATCGGTAAAACGCATTCCCGATTTCGCTAATTGATCGATGTTCGGAGTAGGTATTTTGGAATCGGGATTATAAATTTGTGGATCGCCATATCCCAGGTCATCCGCTAGGATAATAATAATATTTGGCGCGCGCTCTTTTTGACTGTTGGAGCAAGAAACTAATAAGACCGATAAATTAGTAAAAAGTAAAATTGCCACAAAAATTGATTTTGATTCAATATTTAGTGGTTGTTTTTTTGGTGCCTGAGGTTGGTTCATATTGGGTTGAAATAATAGAAGAGAATAATACTAATTTCTAGAAGCGATTATTGCCCCATTAATTTTTTTTTAAATCATTTTGTGAAACGGTCAATAACCCTGATTTCGGTAAACGGCCGGTCATGCTTCTCCAATTGGAATCTTTAGCGAAAACTGTTTTGAAAATAGGTAATGCTTTCTGCAATCTCTTGTTGTTAGCCAAAGCAATTGCAGTCCAATATTTCATTTCGAGATTATCGGGAAATAGTTTCGCGGCTGCTCCGTATTCCGCTAACGCGGTATCCATATCATTTACTTCGACCGCCAGATCGCCAAGGTTCATGTGGTCGTAGGCGCGGTGTACCTTTAACAGGCGTTCAAGTTCAAGTAATGGTTCTGGGCTGTCATCGACCCTCAAATCTACTTTTTTATCTTGCCAAATATTTTCTACAGGTTCGGCATTGACGACCAAAAGTGCGGCCGATTGTTTTCCTCGAATATCTCCACCCGCTTCTTGCGCTGCCAACAGCGCCTCGACGACCCTTTCTGCTAATGGCAAGTTACTATGAGTTTCGAAAGCTTTTGCCATGGCCAGTACGACCTTGTCATTGAGCATCATATTGGCCTGAACGGCAAAATTATCGCCAACAATTTGGTGTGCCGATTGTACACATTTATCTCCTGTAAAAGAAGAAACATTTCCTGTGGCATCAAGAAAGCCTACCTGTCTAAAATCTCTTCCCTCATCTTCTGCCGTCAATTTTTTAAGGGCCTCGGCGGCACTTATACCCTCCTCCATAAGTTGAAGTCCATTGGGGCCGTAAGCAGGGTTTACAAAAGATTGCGTGGCTACCACACCTACGCCCGATTTCCCCCAAGCAACGATAGTACCTACCGAAAACCAATGGCTTTGCACGCCTACTGCCATTTCGCCGGTTGATTTGTCGCTGGCCACAATGGAAAAGGTATGGGCGAATTGATCTTTATAAATTTTTTGGGCTATGCCTTGCTGAAAAAAGGTAAGTGTAATAAATAGAACAGTGATGTTCAGTGCCGCACGCTTCATAAGTTAAATTGCTTTTGAGTAAGCACGAATATAGTTAAAAAGTGAGGTGTTTTATTGCTATTTGTCTTTGCTTAATAAACCTTTTAAGACGCTGCATTAAAAATTACAGTTCATCCCTAGATTGATACAGTTCGGTACTTCTTCTTTTTTCTTTTTAGGGTGTTCCCCCAATTTTGGACCTATAAATCAATAAAACAAAACTAAAGTGACAAACCTATTCACTAATTTACAGCTACCTGTAACTTTGGCTGTTGCAGCCCAAGGCATTACAAATAGCTCCGGAGAACCCAAGGGTAGTTTTTTTAACAGCGGAAAGGGATATGGGTCCGGTAAAATATTTCAAACAAGATAATGCTCCGTATTGCACGGACGTACAACACTCATTATAACTTTTTACTAACTTTAACCTGAAACTGAGTTTACCTCAACTGGAGGAAAGATAGGGCAGAGGAGGTTTTAAAGCCTACGTAAAATAAAAAGATGGCATGCAACGATTTTTAAAGGAACTTATTAAATCGATATTCGTAGGAACATGTATTTTTGTTGTGTTCTTGCTCATCTATTATTTTAGGGGAGACTACGATAATGGAGTGGATTATCAGGCCATTTGGAAAGCATTCCTGATAAATCTAACCTATTGCGTTGCTATCTATATGGCCAATGCCTTTTTGGTCATTTATCTTTTGAAAAGATTCAATAGAAATCTTTTCGGGGGCAAGCGTTTTTTGATTTCGATTACGGCTGCAGTTCTAGTTTCTTTATTGGCTTTGTTTCTTGCCCGATTCGTACATATGGTGGTTTTGGAAAAAATGGAGCTGCAAGTCTTTTTGGCTAAGCAAAGTTTTCAATACTATGGGGTTTCGTTAATCATAACTACTGTAGTGGCCTTGGTTTTCTATACGTTCTTCTATTATAAATACCGGCAAGAATTCAAGGTCAAAGAGCAGAAAATAATTGCTGGTACCGCCTCAGCGAAATTCGATGCCCTAAAAAATCAATTAGATCCGCACTTTCTGTTCAATAGCCTCAATGTACTTACCAGTCTTATAGAAGAAAACCCACGTCAGGCACAAAAATTTACGACCTCGCTCTCAAAGGTTTACCGTTATGTTCTAGAGCAAAAGAACAAAGATTTAATTTCCGTGAACGAAGAATTACGGTTTGCTAAAACCTACGTACAGCTTCTAAAGATGCGGTTTGAAGACAGTATCGTTTTTGAGGTACCCGATGAAAGCCAAGATCCCGATGCCCAAATTGTACCCCTATCGTTACAGCTTCTTCTTGAAAATGCCGTAAAGCACAATATAGTGACTTCCGATAAGCCATTGCGTATAAAGGTGTATGAAGAAAACGGAACATTGGTCGTGGCCAATAATCTGCAGGAAAAACAGGTCGTTAAAAAAAGCACAGGTGTCGGTCTTCAGAACATTAAACAGCGCTATAGTATATTGACAGATCGTACCGTACAAATAGACCGGTCGACATCTGATTTTCGGGTGCGGTTACCTATTCTTTCGAAGCAGGTATCTGCGATGGAAACCCAAAAGGAATATATAAACGATAAACGTTATGAAAAGGCAAAAGAGCGAGTTGAGGCTATCAAAGGCTTCTATGGTAACCTTTTGGCCTATTGTATCGTTATTCCATTCTTGGTATATTTAAACTTAAAGACTACTGGTTTTCCATGGGTTTTGTTTCCGATCTTAGGTTGGGGTTTCGGCTTAACGATGCACGGAATGGAGGCATTTGGAACCAACCCCCTTTGGGGAAGGCGTTGGGAGGAGAAGAAAATGCAGCAGTATATGGAGGACGATAATTTTTAAAAGCCCCCTAGCCCCCGAAGGGGAATTTTATGCAGTTTCTAAAAAATACTATGTTCAAATTTTTGCTAAAATGCACAATCAAATCGAAAAATAGGCTCCCTCTCCTTGGGTGGGGCGTTAGGAGATGACAATTCATCCTCAATATTCGACAATTGAGAAAGCTAAATTTAGAAAGGAAACGGTAATGTTGGAAATTTGATACAACAAACAAAAAAAACCGACTACAATGGAAAATTTAGAAAAAGAGAACAAGTACCTAAGGGCAAAAGAACGTGTGGCAGGGGTAAAGAAATTTTATACTAGTCTTATTTCATATGCTGCTGTGATAACCTTCTTGGGCGCTTTGAACTATTATATTAACGAATGGAGTTATCCTTGGTTTCTTTGGGCGGCCTTAGGTTGGGGTATCGGATTGGGTTTTCAAGCGGTAAAGGCCTTAAGAATCCCTTTTTTGGCAGAAACTGGGAGGAACGAAAAATAAAGGAATTTATGCAGGAAGATGAGCGAATCAACCGCTGGGAATAATTTTCAGATAATGTTGCGGGCAGTCTCAGTGTACGTAAAGTAAAATAATACAACCCAAAAGCTTGGGAAAAAGTCTATAACATATGGAAGCACAAAAAAATAACAAACACTTCAGGGCCAAGAAAAGAGTTGCAGAACTAAAAGGTTTTTATATTCACCTTACAGTATTTATTCTTGTAAACATATTTATAATCACGGCTTCCGTTTTGGGAAGAATGACCAATGGGGAAAGCTTTACGGAAGCATTTTTCAATTTCGGTACTTTTTCGACCTTCATATTTTGGGGTTTAGGCTTGTTATTTCATGGTTCAAAAG
>RCNB010000401.1_pt1 | contig 29789 bp, 21 predicted proteins | sample 2041321 | NCBI WGS metagenome assembly RCNB01 (sample SAMN09708232, study PRJNA481090) | Marine sediment metagenome, whole genome shotgun sequencing project. | reverse complement strand
GGGAGGATGGCCACGAGCTACGACATCAATCCTGAGTTCTTCACACTGTGTGACAGTGTCTGCGATCCATTGGGGCCGACGGGAAATACCAAATTGCGATTGGGATTTATGACGGCAAAGACGTTATTGACTGACGAAGGCCGCACGCTGAACGAGGGGCTGGACAAGGTCCTGTTTGAACATGACTGCGCGAGTCCGGCGGTACAACAATTTGAGCGTAATCTAATCAAACTCACCGAACAGGCCGTAAACGCGGGCGATCGACCTTTTGTTGAACGCAGCTCGTTGTGACCCTACTAAGGCTTCACGCTCGGCTCACTTGTCGGTGACTTGAGCAGGATCACCACTCCTTACGAAGGCGCGGCAAGAATAGCAAGAGCGGGTCAATACTCGCAGCTAGAAACTGTTTGCTAGTGGAATATAATAAGGGCAAAAATAAGACCAACCCGAGGGATTTATGAAAAACGAAATTGTAGTCTGGTCATGTTCGCTATGCTTTTTATTGGCAGCTTATTTTTTTATTGTGCTTGGGCAACATATCGGAGATCCAAATCTAGCTTTTCTTTTTCTAATTTTTATGCCGCTATTTGTAATACTTCAATCGATTTTCAGTAAGGAAAAACAACAGGGTTTAGCTCGGGTTGTTTTCGTGTCAATAATTTTGGGAATTGGGTTGGGCAAGTTAGGTGGTGGAATGGTACTAGGTGGTTCATACATATTGATATATCTACTTTTTAACTTCTTAAGCAACCACTTCAAATGGAAATTCGAATACATGTTTGTATATTTTGATCGATTATGTACCGACATAGGTTGGACAAAACGGATATGGATTGGAATACCAATAGTCGCTTTTATCATTGCCTTAGCGGCACAACCAATTCTATATGAAATATACAGTGGTAACCCTTTTGCCACTTTGGAGATAAGGCTTTTTTCGATACGCCCAAGTGTTATCGAACACTCGATCTATATGAGCTGGGTAGGTTTTTTTCTTTTTTCTGTAATATCAGTCATCGGTTGGTTTTGCTCTAGAAAAGAGTATGCCAAATCGACCTAATCTATAGTGAAATGCGCGATGTATGTGAGGCTAAAGAAGTCGATACTGGGCAACGTGAAACGGTCAACCAAACCCGAGCAAACAATTGGAACAAATGCACTCAATAGATCGTAAATTCGCCTTAATGATCTTCCAACCATTTCGTTGTCATTGATTCCGCGGCCACCAACATGTCATCTGTCATCCGCCGTCGAATGTCCTTGCGAATATTGACTGCCGTACGATTTCCAAGTTTGTACGCCAAGTTTGCCCACATATACGCGGTCACCAAATCCTTGGGAACACCCATTCCTTTAGCATAGTGAACGGCGATATCTATCTGGGCGGCTGAAATGCCTTGGTTGGCCGCCTTTTCCGCCCATTGGGCTGCACGCTGAAAGTCCCGAGGGACACCTTGGCCCCGTCGATATAGGCCACCAATATTTCTCTGCGCGACTGGATTGCCCTGGTCTGCAGCTTTTCGGTACCAATAGAACGCTTTAGCGAAATCCTGTTTTACGCCGATTCCGTCACGATAAAAATTACCAAAACTGTTTTGTCCTGGAGCAAATCCTTGCAGCGCGGCTTTTTCAGTAGATTCAAAGGCAAGCTCCAGAGAGGCTGTGACGCCGAGCCCACCGGCATACATAATGCCGAGATTATACTGTCCTTCAGCGCTTCCCTTTTGCGCCTCGGCTCGATACAAGCCGAATGCGGATTCATAGTCTCCACGATCGTAAGCAGCATCGGCTGCTCCTATGTCGGCATAAACCGGCAGTGCGTAGAACGATTGGAGTATCGATAAAAAGAGAGAGAGACGGATAAGTTGCTTCATTGGTTTCCTTCCGAAAACTGAAATCGCCGCCATAAGTGGCCGCTAAGATCATACCACCCAAGCTGCTGCTTTCGGGTAAGTAGCAGGCGTTCATGGGTGCCAAGTTTTGGGCGAGGACGGAAATTAGTTGGAAGTAGGAATTGGCCGATAACCGCCGCATCACTTAAGAAAAGTGACGGAGTTTAGCCGTCAGGATCAGTGTGCTTTATAGGTTGATGAAAGACTGCTGTTCGTAACTTTAGCTCGGCTTAGAGTGATTCTTGTTCGGATCTTTGCTCAGTTGTTCATAACTTTATTATGAACAACTACAACAATGTGCAGTTCGAATAAAGTTTGGGAATAGCACATAAAGTATGGGAATAGTCGTGGCCGTGGAGCGAGTACTATGCATTGACTGCATGCGAACGGCGGGTAAAGGCTTGAGCGGCAACTTTTGACCCGGTCTTTCCTCTAGTGCCAGCGAGGAGTAAGGGGTAGAACTGGTTCCTGCAGTGGTGGAATGGAATCGAGGTCTGCTGGGGCGATGTGCGGGACGACCTATAGAAGATGGCCGTACTCGCGTACGCCTGGGCGACGTGGCAGATCTATTAAAATAGCGAGCAGATAAATTCGATGCGATCCTGCTCGATGTTGATAATGGCCCCGACCTATGACTCATTCCGATAGTGAATGGCTTTACTCACTCGCGGGTTTAAAACGCATATACGAAAAACTCCGGCCCGAGGGCATTGTCGCAATCTGGTCGGTCAGGGCAGACCAGGCATTCACGAAACGGCTTAGAAAAACCGGGTTTAATGTTCAGTTGCGCACGGTAAGGGCCCGTCCTGGCAAGGGTAGTCGTCATAAGATATTCGTCGCACAAAAACCCTGGGCGCAAAATAGGGCGGACCGCCAATTAATGGGGTCAGAGTAAGAACTAACTTCAACTGATCTCCCTGCTCGCAACCTCCTTCATTTACACCGCGTAGTTTTTACACTGACCCAAGTTATTAGAATCCCAACTGGGGTACGACCCGGGCATTAACCTCTTTGATTAACACCTCGCGTGACGCTTGAATCTCCGTAAGAGACCTCGTAAGGTAATCTCATTACAATAAGAACTTGGGGTGGGGCAATGAAAAATACGCTGTTGCGTTCGTGGCATTCGATGGGCGGTGTGCCAGCAGGCCTGCGACATTTGCGGTTGGCGATTCCGTTAGCGGGCGTGTTGCTGATGCATGGTACTGCGTGGGCCGATGACGCGGCGGCGAACAAGCCGACTCAATATTTTAATTTACCCAATCTATACGACACCCTGTCGTTTTCTCTGGAACCCCTGCAGACATTTGAGTCTCCAGATCCGGAACGCTATCGTGATTTAACGGTGGCGCTGCACGACGGCAAAGTGCGCCTCGGTCTTCTGAATGATTACGACGTAAAAAATCGTAACCAGCCGCCAGCTCGCAGCCAGGCAAAAGTCAACGTGCTCAGGCGGCTGGTCGCAGAGCGCGAGGTTTACTTGGGTTTGCTGGCGTTGCAATACGGCGACGACTATTTCACTCCGGAAAACCTCCTGCAGGACGATCCCAGCAGCCGCAGCAATCAGTATATGACCATAGGGTCCTTTTCACCGCGTGGTTATGTCGGCGCGCTGGCGTATAACGTTTTTCAACAGCCCTATTTCAAAGCAGCCTTTTGCCGTGAAGACCCATCCTGTTGGAATCCTGATTATAGGGGCCTGCAGCGTATGGGCCTCGGCCCCATGGGTAATATGGTGGGGCGTTGGGGTGGCGGTCAGGATGAGTTCGCCGGGCGCAGCGCAGTTGAAGCATTCATTGCGAAAGACCTGCAGCCCCTGCTGAGTTGGTCCAGGTCATTGTCGACTGAGGTTGCTTTAGTCGGTCAGGTGCAGTTAACGGAATACGACTTTGCTCGTGGTGGTTTCCCCTTGCAAGTGGCGCTGCCCCGAGAGGGCAGCTTTCGCTTAGTGAACGATATTGGCTATGCCTATTACGAGTCGGCCGATGCCAAATTCAATCTGGTGAGAGGTCCCGGCCGAAGGATTAGCGCGGCAATGTTGCCGCTGGCAGCGGGTCTTGCGGAGGCGCTAATCGAGGAGCTTAAAGCTGCGCCCGGCAATGACATCCTGTTCTTTGCTGTACAGGGGCGCATCACGAACGTGGCGATGAATGAGCCCGACATGCGAAGCGATCGGTTTTCTCTCCTGTATGAGCTCGTCAGTGCGGATATCGTTTTCTACAAAGATGTAGCACTCACGCAGCCGCTGGGCACCGCAACACTGCAGATACCGCAGTAAGTTGGCGCCCGCGGTAGCGCTAACAATGCACGGTAATTAGGCAAAGCAATTCTGGCTGGGGGTCACGTCATGATGAACGCAACAAAATTATTTTTAGCGACTTGTATCGCGCTGCTGCCACTGTCGCTTAGTGCGCAAAACGCACACGTTAGCGGTTCCCCGCATACGCCTTATCTGGGTGACTCGACGATGACGATCGAAGCACCTGCGGGCGGCAACCTGCGAAGCTTTCAGATTGCCACCCACAAGGGCAAGTACCGTATGGGCTTACGCGTCAACCTGGCCGACCGCGGCCTCCTGAACCAGATGGTGGACGCGAAGGAACGCAGTGCGCGCAGGGCGGGCGTCCATGTGCAGCGCACCGGCGATAAGCTCTTGATGGATTTGCTTATGCTTGGTGAGAATCAGGACATCATTTCAGTGGAGGCGATGGGCAGTCTGTATGAAAACGCAAAGCGTCCCTATCAGGTGAATGCCTTTATGCGCGCCTGGGCACCCGCCATCGAACGCGCGGCGCGCGGCGCTCTAGCGGATGATGCTTATAGAGAGGTGTTCTGCGTGGAGGAGGTTGATTGCCCGCTGGATAAACTTTATGGCGTGCGACCGTATGACATTACCGGGATGATGCCGATCTGGGGTGCGGGCTACAACGAGTTCCGTTTTCGCGCGGCTTATCAGGTTTTTCTGGACAAGTATTTACTTGAGTTGGTGGAGTGGGCCGCTTCTATACGCCGTGAAGTCGCGGTTGTCGGTACCGTGCGTATGCCTCGCTATGACTTTACTGCGGGTGCCTACGTCTTTAACGTCAATTTGAGTGTGCGCATGAAAGCATTGACCGGTGGCATGAAGAATGTCAGCAAGCCTAATGTCGACCTCACCTATTACGAGAGCTCCGGCGGTGAGCTGGAGCTCAAACAAATAGCCTGGAAGCTGCCGCGTGCGGAGGCCGAGGCATTTCGCGAGACCATGACGGAGCGCAAGTTGAATGCGCTGTACACGCTGGTTGACGGCGAACTGGTGTTTGACGAAGTGGATCGCGTCGCGATGGGCAACGAGAAATTGTGGAAGAAGAACACGCATGTGGAGTTAACGGGCAAAACCATCACGCTGTATTTTGACCCCGAGCTCACGGAAGAAGTCGTGACATTTTCGTTGCAGTAGCGCAGCTGGTCACCACTTCTTTAACTCGGCTCGACCCCATTTATTCCAAAGCTGGACGCTTTGTTGCGAGTCCCGGTTCGGCTTACTGGGACGATGCTGGTAACTGGGAGGAGTGCCGGTAAGTACCGATCGAGTGAGAATCCCCGGCCAATACTTACCGCTCGGGATAACGGTGCCTCACCCAAAACTTGCCACGTGTGAACGGCCGGCGTCAGGCCTTTGAAAGGACCTTATATTGAGGGACCGAAGTGTCATCAGTATCGTGACAAGCCCACTACCGAAATCTTAGGATCAGTGCGTTCAAGGATTGGAAAGCAGTAGCGGCCTGATGACAAGTGGTCAAGTGCCATTTATCCGACGAGGTTAATTTGTCAGTATCCCCGAACGGTATACGCCTTTGATAGAGACCACAATCCATGTGACTAGAGTTGGCGGCGTAAGGTTGGAGTATTAGGTTGAACCAGGACGCGGCTCAATAGTTACGCTTGATAGATACAGCTATTTTTCCAAAATGAAAAAATGCGGCAGAACCGGAAGAACGACAAGCCAACCGTGCGGACCATAAACAGACACGAAAAATTATTCAAAACACTGAGCTCATTGGTATTACTTGTTCATCGTAAAGATTTGCGGCTCAATTTTCTTCGACCTTAACACCGAAGCTCCGAGCGAGATCTTCATTAGACAGCACAGGGTCAATCTCCTGAATAAATGTGGCCGCCTTCATACTTTCGATCGTGAGGGCGCCGTTTTCAGGCCAAAGATACGCAGCATTGTTTATAAAAGGGATGCCCTCTCTCGTCAAATCAGCAACATATAATTCAGGTATATTTTTGAAGACGTATACAATCACTGGTCCGCCAGGTTCAGGCTCTGGCGCACTCATTGACAACATTCCGCCAAGTCCAACGTTTATCTTACCCAACATGAGGATGTTCATGCCGTTATCAATAATCAACGTGTCTGCGTTTTGAACTTTTTGACTGTCGCAGCCGGAAAAAATTAACGCCACACAAAACAAAGCGAGATAAATTGGGTTGGCTTTGATCTTCATCGGGTTTCTCATGGTGTGCCTTCGAGTCGCAAATTAGATTACAGGATGCTCAACAATATAGGGGCGCCCGCAACATAATTCGGAGAATAACCAACTGATTATTAAGACCGTTATTAGCGCGAAATCGAACTTGGGATCGCTGGCCGCTTTTCGCCGAAAATCATACAGCTCCCTGAGATTGATATACTTCTAGATAATTATACGCAATTAGAAGAAAAAGTGGAGGACGCACAGAAAAAACGGGGTTCGCAAACAATGTATTTTTCGAGAGGCAGCAACTCGCTACCTTGAAGAAAATATGCACTTAGCAACTATTGCTAATTGCGCGTTGTATATAAAACAACTCGACCCTTACATCGGCCACTTGCCGCTCCAGCAGGTTCATATGGGAATCCTGAAACCGTTCACCAATGACAGAAGAAGGCTTGGTAGGAAAAGAGAGTATTAATCTCGCACTGTCAATTGCCCGCCGTGTACTGAATTTAAGCGCATGCTTATGGCGCGACGCGAATCAACGAGTCTAAGGGCGAGCGTTGGTTTTGCAGTGAGGCGGAAGCTAGAGCTGCAGGTTGGCGAGCACCAAGAGGCCAAGGAAAATACTGAGATCGGATCGCCGAAATCAAAAATCGTAATTGCAGAAGCTCGCTTGCCGCACATTTTTTCCGGCTGACTACAATTTCTCGTGCCGACACGTTTTTGGATGGCGATTCAAGTCGTCGCCCCATCAATCTGCCAGGAGACAATTTCACAATATTTCCAGGAATTATTGGCAGCCACTATACGCCCGGACATGGAATACTTTTACTTGCGATTAACCCAGGAGGCGGCGGAGACGCACACACGAAGCGCATACTAGAGGACGACGTCTTTTACCCTCTTCTGCAGAGTTTCAAGGCGAGTGATGACATAGATGTGGTCCAAGCGTTTGAAGCAATGAATAATGTCTTTGTTCCCATCGTTTAAGTGGTATGACCCGGATAAAACGGACACCTGAGATAGGTCCCAATTTCCGCCTCTGGCCGATTCCAACCCGTCAGATTTCACCGAAGCAGACATTTGAACGGCAGGTTTCGGGAAAAGAAGCCGTTCGACATGAGTGAGAAGAAAGGGTCAGGACTTTCCGTTCCGGTCTCAGTGCCAGGCGGGGATCTACGGCCATTGCTTTCCACTCGCGAGTGTCTCCTTCACACCCGAAAAATGCCACTTGTGAACGGCCGGCGTGAGGCCTTTGAAAGGGCCTCATTTTGAGGATCCGCAGTGTCATCAATATCGTGGGAAGTCCAGTGCTGAGCTTGCACGTGAGTTTGGACAGGCGAAACTGATTGCCTTGTTTTCCAGTAGAGCCGCTGCGAGGTCTCGGGCTGATTCATCGAATTGACGCCGCATCTCGGGTCACAGAAACCCCTGCCTTCGGAGACTAAGGGTCACTGCTGGGCCGCGACTTCGTTGAACAAGAAAAGTCGGCCAATACTTGTCACTCAGGACTCGTTGCAATAGCTCAAAACTTGCCGCTCGTGAACGGCTGTTAAGTGCTGCGATTTCAATCGCACGATGCAACGCCCTCGCCGAACTACAATGAAGTCAGGCCACACAGCTCTCTGAATTGTCAATCACCGATCGTCTTCGCGGCGCCGGTGGCGTAACACGTCTTTTCCTAGTGAAGCTGCCGTGCCGATTCATATCGATCAATTCTTATCGAAGTCTGTCAACGAGAGAATAAGGTTTCCCACGTTTACAGTATCCAGGTCAATCGCATTTAGGTGTTTGGTAACTTCTGTGTCATGCACTATGTCAGATGGTGTAGGGAACGTATGAATGACTTCACGGCCAACAGCATCTAGCAATACAGATAGAGCGGTTCCGTTTTGATTAGCAGTATCGATTTCATATTGGCTATACGCATTGTGTAAATGAAGACTCATATAAGCACCATTTTCTTCGCCCGATTCTTCTATGAAAAATCTGTTGGCGTGCAATGTCTTATAATAATACGCGTTGGTTGGGTGGCACGAACAATAGGTTCCATATGCATCAATTTCAAATGAACGTGTAGGATTTGCTCCTTCTTGTAACAATGTATATTGATGCCATTTTTCTCCATTATTAATAAGCGTTCGAACTCTGGTCTTGACCGTATTTTTTGATACAAGCAACCGATCTATTAATTCTTCAGTAGAGGGTTTTTCGCTATCCCCTAATTGCAAAAGTTCGCGACTATAAGGAGATAGGTAATCGGACAAGGTCATGCCAACGGGAAATATTAGGTTCTTTGAGTCAATGAATAGATTACTACGCGTGCTATAAAAATTACCATCGTCTGATGGCGCAAGATGCTTCTTCCCTGTTTCAGTATGTAGCGCATCCAGCAGTATTCCTATGTGTGTCTCACCGTTAATTGCGTGGTGTAACGCTAGAATTTCTAGCGTGCTCGTATACCGACTAATATTTTCCGTTAGATATCCGACGATCGATTCAACACCAGCGTAACCAGCAACACCAGCAACACCAGCAACACCAGCAACACCAGCAACACCAGAAATGCCGATGACTCGCGGAGCTACAAATTGATCAAGTAGATCATTAGTGCTTCCCGTAAACCAAGTTCCAAACTCAACATTCATGCCAAACGGAAAGCTATTCGCTAGATCGACTAATACTTCTTCAACTCGTCCCAATGAATAGATTCTGTCTTCTAAGGACTCAATCTTCTTGTTATGAAAATCCATATATTCTCCATGGGGGCGATCAATTAGAAAATCGCTCATCAAGGGTGTAAGGAATTCATAAAATTTAATTGAGTCTTGAATATCTTCGGAGGACAGTGTTTTGTGAGCTAAGTCTCTGATATGAAGATACACATCGTCATCTAGTTCATTCACCGATAAGAACTTCAGCGCTTGCATTTTTCTATTGCCACGCCGATTGTTACTATTTAGTTCATCACTTCTATTTTTACCGAAGCCAAATATCGACATTTCGAATCGATCCCATTCTTTTAGACACTTGCCAAACGTTCTGTGAATTTTTCTTCATACTCTACCGGCAACAACAACTCTTTGGAACTGTGTCGTCGTTTGCTGTTATAGGGCATCTCAGTGTATTCCACGATATTGGACCGTGAATTATTCCATTTCGAGTAAACATGCCGCTTACCGACCTTCAGATTTTCCCAAAGCAGACATTCGAACGGCAGGTTTCGGGAAAAGCAGACGCTCAACCGGAGTGGTAAGTAAGGGTCAGGACTTGCCGTTGCCAATGGCTGCTTACCGAACAACCTCAATAAACGTTATACAATACTGTAGCGACGCTGTAATTCGACCTTAGAAGCGCAAATGACTTCAGAGCGCGATCAAGTAGGGGCATATAAATTGAGACGGAGTTTAGATCGTAAATCACTGCCCTTTGACATACCAATAATCAATATGTTGCGCGGGACTGCGTGACAGAGTTTATTTACTCGTTTCACAGGTGTGTTGGTCCGGCGTAATAGACATTTAAAAAGGGAATAAACAATTAAAATACGTGAGGGCGCGGGGGAATAAACATTTAAAAGTGTTTTCAATCAATAATATAGCTGAAAATACTTACACGCTCTCGAATGGATCTACAATTGAATATGGCGTGGTTGAACAATAATTGATCGAATGTAGTAGCCGACTACGCATCAAATTGATGCAGTAAACATTATACCGATCTCGAGCCCGGGCTGCGCGCCGGAAACCCGACCTACTAGTTCGTTTATGAACTTTGCTCGGTTTTTCAAACCTGACAAATGAAACGATCGAATCTGATAGCTCAGCGGCAGTTCATTTGGCATGAACTGAGGCACCCAAGCCAATGCAAAGCGATAAGTGCTGAACGGGATCGAGTTCATATTTTTGCTACTCGTCTATTTGCAATCTTGCCTACCGACCGAGCTCCAAAATACAGATCGTTTGACTCCATGTCAGGAAAACCCGGATTTGCAGCCGAATTCTTCCTAGTTACAGGCGAGGCCGTCGGAGGCCGGAATCATTCCGCGCACGTATCTACCCAACTTCTATGTATTTTTGGCGTGCTGATTCTCTTGGCGATAAGACCCGCCCTTTATTCAATACCGAAGTGCGTGTTAGCGACAATGAAATCGACGATTGGCGTCGGATCTCGCAGACTATGTGGGTGATGTCCAACGCCTTTCTTGTGAATAACTCGAATAGATCCCCCGTATTCAGAGTAGCGAAAGCTAAGCACGCCACTATTCTCAGATACCGGGACGATTTCATCGGCGTCGCCGACCACGTGCAAAATTGGTATGGCGGCGTCGGCAAGCGGCCGTAGGTTGTCTATTGGATTATTTCTGTAATCCAATGCCTCTGCCGCCGATAGTTCATATGCGTCGAGCAACTCCAGGTAACGATCAGGGTCACCGTTCCCGAGGCCCAGTCCGCCAGGCCAGCTCTTGAAGTCCACGACGGGCGCATCGGCGTAAATGCACATCACTTTGTGCGGATTAGCCGACGCCCAGTTGTAAACAATCAGCCCCCCTCTAGAAAAACCCTCCAATACAACTCGTTGGTTGAATCCGTGATTTTCTACAAGGTAGGCATGGAATCGATCCCAACGCTCGACGGCCTTCGGAGCACCGTAAAGTCCTGAGACATCAACATAGGCCAGGTGGTATCCCCGCTTCAGAAGCGCCACATCGACCTGCGGCTCATGCCCAAAGAAACGTGCGCGCCAGACCCAGGGATTTCCGTCCGCGGCCCTCTTCGGAACAACGACAATTGCCTGAACTCCGTCGAATTTGAATTCATGCTGGGTGAAGGAGTGAAACCAAGACTTCGTGACACCAAGGGATTCGTCCGGAACGGATAGCCGACTCAATGCGCTAGTAGGTTCTGTGATGGATGATGCAGTACGGGCACCCGTACAGCTGAGCAGGAGCAAGGAAATAACTAGGTAAATTGCGATTAGGGCACATGATTCCCGACTTCGCCTCTTGTGAACTATCGTGATGATGGTTTCCTTTTCCGTCCCGATGATCCAGTCCTATATTGTAAGATCGATTACGACTCGTTCTTCGACCTGATTTCTTACAATGACAAAGCTAAGAATACCCATCCAACGTCGTGCTTGATTGGAGGACCTTAAGGCGGCGACATCGTGGATTTTCTCGGGGTCTGAATTCCATTCATCAAATGCACCGATGATCACATCACGGGCTCGCAAACCGCCCTTTTCTGCAATACTGCCCGCTTGGATAGACTCTATGATTACACCAGAAATACTAGGCAATCCGTACGCGGATTTATCGCCTTCTGTTGCGACACGCCGAACGGTCGCACCAAGAACGTCAAATGTTTCATCGACTCCAGTCGTGTCGCTACTTAGAAACAGTTCCGGCGCAGGAGGCGTTCTAGCTTCAGCTTTCAGCCACGCTGATCTAACACCGAATTCCATCGGGAAGTTCTCAAATCCAATCTCTTTGGCAGGAGACTCATCTGATACACGAAAGTCGCCGTTCTCTGGATCGAGGAAATTCGCATCGCCAAAAAGCGAATTGTGATCGTTCCCTAGAGTTTGCGCCTCCGCGAGGGCCGATTCAGTTGGAAATAGGTTCCAATCAATTTTGTCTCCCCAATCGTTAACGAGGATCTCCTTGTAGTCAGTCATGACAATGTTGTGCTGAAACACGTCCCCGGAGTCGTCAAACCACACATGTGGATGAAATGAGTTATTCAGGAGAACATTGTTCTCGACAATACGGCGGAATCCCTCTCGCAATTTCAGACCGCCGCTGAGACAGAGGTTGTTGCGAATGATGTAATTTGATGAGCCATCATCGAGATCGATGTCCCAACCATGATCGGACTGCCAGCGATTGCCCTCTATCAGAACTGGTTCGATTGCATCGGCGAAAATCAGGTCTGGATGATCCTTGGCTATTTGATCCATTACGACGCGATCTGGATGCCAGAAACGGTCGCGCCCCCAAGAGTTAAATGCGCCGTGATCGCCGGTCTCAAGAACGGTATCGAATACGTCGTTGCCGCGCAGGATATGTCCGCCCCACGTTCCATCTCCGATGTTTATGCCCGCGCGTGGCATATCGTAAATCGAGTTGTTCTCAACAGTGACTCGGGCAGCCATGGCAATTTGTACACCAGCAACCTGTTTCTCAACGCGCCCAATATGTGCAATCAAATTGTCTTCAACCAAAATATCGGCTGGGTAGACGTCTGATTTAGGTCCTGGAGTTTGATCCATGTCAGCAAGCTCGACGAAATCCAGATACGTAAAACTCGCTGACCTAACCGCCTCTGGTCTCCCAACAACGCTGATACCGCTGGCGCCAATATCAGTTATCTTATTTCCTGTAGCTCCCGAACCTTTGTTGTAGCCGGAAAAGAAAATGGCGTTGCCGCCTAGGTCCTTAAACTCCGAACCTCGAACAAAACTGTTCTCGGTGCCTTCGAGGAATATCGCTCCGCCTCGATAAACCATCCAGTCGCTGCGCAATAGCGGTTCGTTCGTCTTCAAGAAAGTCATCTTAGTTCCGGTAAAGCCGAGATCCTGGATTTCAATATTGCGTATTGGGCGGTCGGGAGTTCCGCGCAACTGGATTATGCTTTCAAGCCTTGATATCTCAACCATTGCCTGCCTGAGGTCCGTGCCGGGTAGGGGGTAGAGGTAAAGTTTCTTCTTCGCCTCATCGAAAAACCATTCGCCCGGGGCATCGAGTTCCTCAAAGATGTTCTCTACATAACGAAAGTCAGGGTGCGGTTCAGACGGCCTGTTATTTCCGATACCATCGCCAAATTTAACATTGCCGTCGGCGTCTCTTCCCGTGATGTTGTAATGCCAGCCGCCCCAGCGGCCGTCATGCAGAGCATGAAAGATACCGGTCTGCGGGTTGCTCCATGTCGTGACGCGTGCGGGACTAATAGCATCGGAAGAATATCCATTGAACGGATTTTTAGAAGGATCGAAATTCGGATAGCGAGCACGGACTTGGGGGACGCCGTCGACAAATAGACTATCGAAATTCGGGCCAACCAGAGAGGTGACCCATACGTCGTCAGAATAGACCATCCACTCAGCCGTTACTGAGGTCGAGCCACTCAGAATCGCTTTTCGTGCGTTTTCCGCGCGGATAACAAACGGCATAGCGTCGCGACCGGAAAGACTTGCGTCGATACTGATCGGTTCGTCCAGGTAGTAGACGCCATCAGACAAAACGATTTCGACGTCTACACCTTGAGCTCGCTTTTTGCGGGCAGTTTCGAGTGCAGAACCGACCGTTGAGAAGACTGAATTGTGCAGGTCATTTGATGATCCTACATAAAGCGTTTCATACCCATCACCCTCGTATGATGGGGTTTTTGAGCAGGCAGCAAGAATGGAAATGATGAAAAGCCATACTAATCCGTGTCTTCGCATTGTCAGTAGTCCTTCTAAAGAGTTCGGACAGCACAACTTGTGCGTGTCGCTGGTTTTGGACGCGTTGTCGCGACTATCTAGCAAGTCATGACTGCACCAGGCAGTCTCGGTCGATGTCGGCTACTGACCGGCAGCCGGTGAGCGCCATCGCTACGTGCATTTCCTTCCGAATTAGCTCGAGAACATGAGCTACGCCCGATTGCCCCGATGCGGCGAGTGCGTAAACCCAACTTCGACCGAGCAGCACGCCATCGGCGCCGAGTGCGAGCATGCGAACTACATCCAAACCGGAGTAAACACCCCCGTCAGCAAGCACGCTGAGTCGGTCACCGACGGCATCGGCTATCGCCGGTAATGCACTTGCCGTGGAGGGGACTCCGTCGAGTTGCCGGCCGCCGTGATTCGAGACGACGATACCGTCGACTTCCACCGCTGCGGCTTCGCGGGCATCGTCGGCATCGAGTATTCCCTTGATGATGATCGGTCCCTCCCAGTTTTCGCGAACAAACCCGAGGTCTCGCCATGACACAGACGGATCAAAGTTCTTCTGCATCCAGGCCATGAAGTCCTCAAGCCCGCTGTTCTTGCCTAACACCGGCGCAATATTACCCAGATTGTGCGGACGACCAAGCAGTCCGACGTCTAACGCCCAATGTGGCCGCATCATTGATTGGGCGATGCGGCGAACGTTTCCGGTCAACCAAGATTCGCCAGCCAGTCCGGAACGATAGTCTCTGTAGCGTGAGCCTGGCACCGGCATGTCGACCGTAAACACAAGCGCAGATACTTTTGACTCGCGGGCGAGCGCCAGCATGTCTCGCATGAACGACCGATCGCGGATCATGTAGAGCTGAAACCAGAATGGTTTGCTCGCTGCCGCCTCGACCTCCTGAATAGGGCAGACGCCGACAGTTGAAAGTGTGAACGGAATTCCGGCGTCCTCTGCCGCCCGCAAAGCCTGTACTTCGCCCCTTCGAGCGTAAATGCCAGCGAGGCCCACGGGCGCCAACGCCACTGGCATCGCTAGCTTGGTGTCGAACAGGACTGTCGAGGTGTCGATCGAGGAAACATCGCGAAGTACTCGCTGACGAAGTGGCAGTGCCGCAAGGTCACGCTCGTTGGCTCCCTTGGTGATCTCGGCGAATGAGCCGCCATCGAGATATTCGAACAAGAAGCGAGGCACGCGTTTTCGTGCAAGAGCTCGATAATCGCATACGGAAGCGGCTTTCATGATCGATCCTTTAACCTAGTCATCGAAGCGCACAACGGTTTGGCTTTGCTCTCCTAAGCCTTCGATACCGAGGTTAATTTTATCGCCAACCTTCAAGTAGATGGGTGGCTTTTGTCCGAGCCCGACGCCAGGTGGCGTACCGGTTGAAACCACGTCGCCAGGCTGCAGACTCATGAACTGACTTAGGTAGCTGACAATGAAAGCAGGCTTGAAAACCATCGTTCTGGTGTTGCCATCTTGATACCGATGTCCATTGACCTCTAACCACATGCTCAGATTGCAGGGGTCGGCGATCTCGTCCTTTGTCACCAACCACGGCCCGATCGGGCCGAAAGTATCGCAGCCTTTTCCCTTGTCCCACTGATTGCCGCGTTCCAGTTGGAATGTGCGTTCCGAGACATCGTTGCAGACACAAAAGCCCGCTATGTGATCCATGGCGTCTTCTTCGCTTACGTAGCTAGTGTGCTTGCCAATGACGACAGCGAGCTCAACTTCCCAGTCTAGTTTGTCGCTATTTTTCGGTTGAACAATATTGTCATTCGGACCACAAATGGCGCTGGTCGCCTTGGTAAATACTTCCGGCTCTGCTGGTATTTGCATGCCTGATTCTACAGCGTGATCTGCGTAGTTGAGACCGATGCAGAGGAACTTACCAACCTTAGCTACACAAGGTCCCAGTCGGTGTGTTTCTTCGACCAAAGGTAATTTACCGGTATCAATTCCGTCAAGTTTTCCGGATGCGAGGGTCGCGCCATCGACGTCGTCGACAAAACCCTCCAAGCTGCGCAAATTTCCGTCCTTGTCGAGCACGCCCGGCCGTTCTTTTCCCACCGGACCATAGCGAAGTAGTTTCATCTTTCTATCCTGACTAATTGTTCAAAGTTACAAAGCCGCCATCGATCGGAACGTTTGTTCCGGTTATGAAGGCGGCTTCGTCGGAGCATAGATAAGCAATTAAACCGGCGATTTCTTCAGCTTTTCCCATTCGTCCAATCGGCTGACTCTTGGAAAGTTCGTCGAAAACCTCATCGCGGTTGTCGGGGTAGTTTTTCGCCAGAAAGTTGTCAACAAAAGGCGTGTGCACACGGCCGGGTGCGACGCAGTTGCACCGAATTCCAAAATCTACGTAATCCTTGGCAACCGAATAGGTCATGGTGAGTACCGCGCCTTTCGTCATGGAGTATGCGAATCGGTCGGCGATTCCAACCGATGAGGCTACTGAGGCGACATTGACTATCGAACCGGTTCCGCGGGCCTTCATCGCCGGGACGATTGCGGCAAGCATGTTGTAAATACCCTTAACATTTACGCTGTACAGGCGATCCAGGTCGGCCTCAGTGGTATTTTCAAGATTACCGACATGGGCGATTCCAGCGTTGTTGACGAGAATATCCACCTCGGTTGAGTTGAGAATCTCAGTGGTGATGGCGACTACTCTATCGTGGCTGCTGACATCACAGGCATATGCCACTGAACTGCCTCCGGCCTCGAGAACCTCATCGACAGTTTCCTTGGCCGCGTCCAAATCGAGGTCCAGCACCAGAACGTGTGCACCTTCGCTGGCGAGCCTCGTACAAACGCTCTTTCCGATTCCGCTACCACCGCCGGTCACCACCGCCGTCTTGCTTGCTAGTCGGTTATTCATTGCTGTCCTTCTAGACCATAGAATCGGGCGGCATTACCGCCTTGAATAAGGGCACGTTCGTCTTTGCTCATCGCGGACATCCACGCGGCGGTCGCCGCATGCCACTGCGCGTATTCACTGGCCAAATTCAGTACTGGCCAGTCGCTACCCCACATAAGTCTTCTTGGTCCAAACGCTTTCAACAAATGATCGAGGTAAGGAACAAGGTCCTCGTAGGATTGCGAAGGTCGTGCCTCGGTTATCAGACCGGAGATCTTACAGAACGCTGAGGTTTCGCAGGCGACCCTAGATATGCTGTCTGCCCACGGCTGCCATTCGTCGCTGGCGATGTTGGGCTTTGCGCCATGATCGATCACCGTTTGCAGGTCGGGGTGTCTCACCAGAAACTCAATCAGGCATGGCAGATGGACGGACCTGACAAGCGCGTCAAAGCATAGGTTAGCGTCAACCAAGCAATCCGTCGCCTCGGTCAAACTCGGCCTGTTGATCCAGGCCGGGTCTGCAACGTCCTGAAGCATTGGCCGGATACCTACGAACTTGGGGTGTTCAGCAAGTGCGGTCAATTCATCGCATGCCGACGGAGATTCCATATCTATCCAGCCTACAACGCCCGCAACAAAGTCGTGTTGTGTTGCAATATTGAGCAAGTAGCGAGTCTCTTCGATGCTCTCGGCAGCCTGCACGAGGATGGTTCTCTTAATCCCTGCATTCTTTAAAAGCGGTACAAGGTCTTCGGGGCCAAAGGTTTTGAAAAGCGGTGTAAGGTCGGGTGTCAGCCAGCCATAGTCGTCTCGCTGCAGTGACCAGAAGTGTTGGTGGGCGTCAATGTTGAGCGTCATTGGTCTGTCACGGCTATGCCGGGAATTGGCGCATCTCTGCGAATCAACTTTTGGTCTTTGAGCGCGGCCCAAAACTCATTGGGAATGTCTGTCGCGAACAAATCCAAAGTCTGCTTAATGCGCCGAACGTTGCCGATTCCGGGGATTACCGACACAACCGCGGGGTGTGCCAAAGGAAACTGAAGGGCGGCGGCTGGTAGCGGGATATTGTATTCACCGCACACTTTTTCGATCGATGCGACTTTTGCGACCACGTTTTCGGGCGCTGGCCCGTAATCATAGTGCCACGGCCCCTTTCCTTTTAAGCCTGTCGCCAAGATCCCGGAGTTGTATGCACCGCCAATAATAATCGAGCAATTCCTCTCAACGCACTTTGGCAGGAATGTGTCTAAAGACTCTTGCTCCAACAAGGTATAGCGTCCGGCTAGCAGAAAGCAGTCCCAGTCGCCGTAGTCCATCGCGGCTTCACACACCTCGAATTCGTTGACGCCGAGCCCAATTGCGCCGACTCTTCCGTCACGGCGCAACTCGTTCATCGCCTTATAACCATCACTCATCGCGATCGGGAATAGCCGATCATTATCTGCGCCATGGGTGGCTTTGCCGATATCGTGCATGTACAGAATATCAACGCGGTCCAGGCCGAGTCGTTGTAGGCTATCTTCGAATGAGCGGATGATACCGTCGTAGCTGTATTCGTACTCGATGTCGAATGGCATGGGTGAGACAAAGCCATGACGCTCTGAGGCGTAACCCGCTGGACGTAACAAACGGCCGACTTTCGTCGACAACAAGTACTCATTGCCATCCAGGGAACGTAGTGCGTCGCCGACTCGGCGTTCGCTTAATCCTTGGCCGTAGTGTGGAGCTGTATCGAAATATCGAAAGCCGTTCGCCCAGGCGGTCGTCAGGATGTTACTTGCTTCATCATCCGAAACGGTGTGGTACAGATTACCGAGAGAAGCGCAGCCGAAGCCCAACGTGTCGATTTCGACGCCGGTATTGCCAACTGTATGTCTTTCGAATTTGGCCATAAACTCGAAAAGGTTAAGCGATTACGGTCTTTAAGGGCTTATTGACCCTATCGACCCACTCGACGCCGTCCGGGAAGCGAAAGCGATCGAGTGTTTGGTCGAACATCTTCACGCTGAAGCCAGGTTTGGTCGGCACTTGGTACGCTCCGTTGTGAACTTTGCACGGGTCTTCAAAATGCTCATGCAAATGATCCACATATTCGATCACTCTGTCGCCTATTTTGCCAGATATCATTACATAGTCGATCATAGAAAGGTGTTGCACGTACTCGCAGAGGCCCACGCCACCAGCGTGTGGACAGACTGGTTTGCCGAATTTCGCCGCGAGTAAGTAGACCGTCATGATTTCGTTGAGTCCAGCCAGCCGGCACGCATCAATCTGAACAATATCGATCGCATCACTTGCAATAAATTGCTTGAAGAGAATGCGATTCTGGCAATGCTCACCGGTCGCAACTTGGATGTTGCCAATGTTTTCACGAATCTTCTTATGACCCATGACATCATCCGGGCTGGTAGGCTCTTCGATAAACCACGGGTCGAAGGGGGCCAGTTCGCGTACCCAATCAATTGCTTGGTTCACTTCCCACACCTGATTGGCGTCAATCATTAGAATTAGGTCTTCACCGATAGTCTCGCGGGCGATTCTGCAACGTCGAATATCGTCGTCAATATTCTCGCCGACCTTGAGTTTCACATGACGAAAACCTTGCGCGATCGCTTGCCTGCACAGCGTTTCCAGTTTTTCATCGTCGTAGCCGATCCAACCAGCCGAGGTCGTATATGCGGGGTAGCCGTTTTCCTCGAGGTGCCGGATTCGCTCAACGCGATGAGCGGCGTTCGCCTTAACGATCGCAATCGCCTCCTCACGCGTCATCACGTCTTGGACGTAACGCAGATCTAAACAGTTTACGAACTCTTCGGCGTTCATGTCGGCGAGTAGTCGCCAGACCGGCTTACTTTCGTCGCGGGCCCACATATCCCAAACCGCGTTGACGATTGCGCCGGCCGCCATGTGTACAACACCTTTTTCTGGTCCTAGCCATTGAATCTGACTATCTGATCGCAGTTGGTTGTAGAATCCGCCCATATCTGCCTTGATATCGGCGAGGTCTTTGCCGATGATCAAGTGTCTCATCGCTTCGACAGTCTGACAGCAGATTTCATTTCCTCTGCCAATGGTAAAGATTAGGCTATACCCTTGATTACCTTGCTCAGTTTCCGTGACTATGTAGGCAGCCGAGTAGTCCGGATCCTTATTGGCCGCATCAGAGCCGTCCAGAAACTCGGAGGTCGGAAATCGAATGTCATGGGTTGTGAGAGTGGTTATTCGGTTGCTCAAACGGTGTGTCTCCGCAGGAATCTATATATGCAAAGCTATTGCATAAATGAAAACATGTCAATTAGCTACCATTCGACGCTACGTGAAAAGGACGGCTCTCAATGAGTAATGACTCGAAAAAGACCGGCAAGTCAAATGGCCGACGAAAAGAGTACAAGGCTCCTGCTCTGGAAAAAGGCCTCGATATTTTGGAATTGCTGGCAGGTGAGGAGCAAGGACTAAACATCAGTGAACTTGGGAAGAAGCTGGGTAGATCAGTCGGCGAGATTTTCAGAATGATCGCGGTGCTGGAGCAGCGCGAATACATCAAGTTAAGAGACGCTTCGGATGCCTATGTCTTGACGCTAAAAATGTTTGAGCTGTCGCATCAGTTACCGCCGATCGCGAGATTGTCGGCAGCGGCTGCGCCGGTCATGAAGCTCTTGGCCCACGATAGCAATCAGTCGTGTCATGTCGCCATCTACTACGATGGCGGCGTCCATGTTGTCGCACAACAGGATGCTCCAACTGAAAGAATACTAAGTGTCCGTCTTGGCGCAAAGGGATCTTTGATGAATACGTGCTCAGGTCATGTTCTTCTCGCATTCTCCGATGACGTGGAGCGCGAACAGATGATCAGCATTATTCCTGGCAAGCAACACAAGCCTACGCCGAAAGAAATTGAAAAAATTGTGAATCGTGTTCGCAAGCAAGGCCACGAGACTATCAAAAGTGCCCAGGTACGCGGAGTTCAGGATGTTGGATATCCGATCTTTGACCACAGTGGGCGAGCAATCGCCGCGTTAGTCGTCCCATATATCGCTTACCTTGATAATTCACATACCGTTTCTTTGGCAGAAGCCTCTGCGCTAGTAGGTAGTGCAGCTAAAAGAGTCTCAACTCTGCTTGGTTACCTGCGCGCCGGCTGAATTATTCTCGCCACGCCACGCCACGCCACGAGCCGACCGGCTCGATTCTAGAAAATTCCGGTACCACCGGCAGACTTGCATCCAACTAAACTTTCGCGTGGAGATCGCTTCATCTCCAGGCGCATTGCCGGCGACGTAGCTGAATTTCTCAGATTGCCAATGTTTGCGCTTACTGAAATTCACCAATGAAAAAGATTTGCATATATGTTTTATCGATGCTATATCTAAACCACGTTGCTTTTAGGCATCGTCAATACCAATGCATGATCTAACTGTTCCGGGGGACGTTAATGAATAACCGAATTGGGCTTGTACTTCCGCTGACTACCGCTCTTGTCGTAAGCGCCTTTGCATTCGCGCCGATTTCGTTCGCGCAAGAAGAAGAGGACGAGGTACTTGAAGAGATTGTCGCAGTTGGCATTAGGTCGAGTTTGCAAAATGCGCTTAACATCAAAAATGATGCCGACAGTATTGTTGATGCAATATCAGCTGAGGACATCGGCAAGTTTCCAGATCAAAACCTGGCTGAGTCCTTGCAGAGAATAAGCGGAGTACAAATCTCCCGACAAAACGGCGAAGGAAAAAATGTCACCGTACGCGGGCTATCTCCAGAATTTACGTTGATCACTTTTAATGGTCGAACGATAGCTACAGGTGATCGAGGGGGGAATGCTAGGAGTAGTAGAAGCTTTGACTTCAAAATCTTACCCTCGGACTTCGTCACGGCAGTAGAAGTCTACAAGACCCCAATGGCGGACATGGAGGAAGGCGCCCTCTCGGCTACTGTGAATGTTCGAACGCCGCGCCCTCTAGACATTCCCGAGAGAACGATTGTCGGAAATATCTCCGCAATGTACGAGGACAACTCCGGGGAATCGACCCCCGACCTGACCTTTCTGTACTCGGACGTCTTTGCGAATGGAACATTTGGTTTAACTGTTGGGGCGCACTACGACGAGCGTACAGTTGAGTCTCACGGCTTCTCAGCATTTGGGCTTCAGGAGTGGGTCGAAGTAGGCACGAATGTTGACTACAACATGGACGGCGATCTCGACGACACATTTCGTGGACTGCATTTGAATCAACTTGTCGCTGGACCAGAAGAGCGGGAGCGTTCAAGTGTGATGGTCAATCTTCAGTGGCAGCCCAACGAAGACACAGATATTTGGCTCGAAACGTTCTACTCCGAATTTCAGTCGGATGGTATAGGACCGGGACTGGCATTGAGATTCGGAAATCATTTTGGTCCTACTACCGCATTCAGCGCAGTGCCGGATACCACGTATGGCTCGGACGGAATCGTCGAGTACATTGAGATGACTGACGTACTGATCAACCCAGACATGCGAAACTTTAAGATTGACGAAGATTTCATTACAGCGGCTCTTGGCGCCGCTAGGCAATTTGGCGATTGGACCGTAGAGGCCGAATTGTCCTACAGTAAGAACGAAGCGCTAAGCTCAAGTCTGGGCTTCGTCGCGTGGGCGACCGCTGACGTTTTTTATGACACTCGAGCCAAAGGTTTCGGTGCACTACCCGTTGATGGCTTTTCCTCCGGCGATCCGAGTACGTTCTACATAACGAACCTGAACGGTAACTATAAAACACCGTCCTCTGGAGAAAATACTGATTTCAGAGTTGATATTGACAAAGAACTTAGTGGTGGCAACGGTGGGTTCGGTGCGACAAGCATTGAATTTGGTGCCAAATACAGCGATCGAAACAAGATGTCTGAATGGAACAATGTTGATGTAAGCGGCGCGGCACTTTCACAATTGCTTGGCGGCCCAATTGTGCCTGATACGCCGCTCCCGGGGTTCAATGGGGTCGACGCGAGTCAATGGATGACCGAACAGCGGTTCACCAACTTCTTGAGCGGATTCGATGGCCGAGCGTCGAATGAATTCAGTGGATTGTGGCCAGATGTTCGATTGCTAAATACCGCCGACATCCTAGCAGCCAGCGGCCCACCGGTGAATAATGCTGGATTGACCGTAGATGTTTCTGAAGTGACTCTAGCGGCTTATGCGAAATTAAATTTTGAGGCCGATGACGGTCGTCTGTCAGGAAACTTCGGACTTCGCTACGTGTCGACTGATCAGGAATCGTTCGGCAATATTTCTGATCTATCGACAATCCGTTATAACCCGGCGACAGTCCAGACAACAGTGGATACCACACCAGGATTCTTCGAACGATCCTACAACGAGTTGTTGCCTAGCCTAAATATCCGCTATCAGGTTTCTGACGAAGTTGTGGCCCGATTTGGCGCTGCTCGAGTTATGTCTCGACCCGACCTAGCAATCTTGTCACCGTCCACAAGCATCAATATTCAGACGGCGTTTGTCAGCGCACAAAATCCGGGAGTCAATCCTTTTCTTGCAGATCAACTTGACGTATCACTTGAGTGGTATATGGGTAACGGTGGCGTGCTCGCTATTGCGCCGTTTGCCAAGTTCATTGAGTCATTCATCGTTTCTGCGAACAACGATACGACTTTGACCTACTTCAACGAAGTTACTCTACAAAATGAGACAATCGACGCGATCGTGGCGCAACCCGACAATGGTGTTGGTTCAGATATGTACGGTGTGGAGATAAACTGGATGCAACCTTTGGATTTCTTCGTCGACGGATTGGGCACTATTTTCAATACGACTATAGTTCAAGCAAGCGATATTCAATTTGCTGAGGGGGGTGCTGTTCTGCCGCTTCCAGGGTTGTCCGAGGTCAGTTACAACGCGATCGTCTACTATGAGAATGATCGTTTCGGCGCACGCCTCGCATACAATTATCGAGATGGATTCATAGAGACGTCTAATACGAATTTCAACAACGCAATCGAAGTGGACGCCTACAATCAACTGGATTTTTCTGCAAACTTCTTGTTGACGGATAACGTTAGTCTTCGTTTGGAAGCGATAAACATTAACGATTCAGTGCTTACAAAGAACAATGGAATTGGTGTGCTGCGCTTTGTAGAGGACGTCGGTCGGCGCGTGACATTCGGGTTGCACGCCAAATTCAACTAAAGGTCAAGAGTATGGACGTAGCGCGCACTTGGCGGCGCAAGACACTAGAGGGGGTAGCGAGTGACTCTCCAAAGGTCATGTCTATACTACTTAGGTCATTCTTAGTTTGTGTTGGCGCAATGGTCGCGGGCGGCTGCTCAGCGCCGAGTGACATTGGAAATGACGTCGCACCAGTGGCCAACATGGCCAATGTAGCGCAGAGCGGACCGAATCCGATCGTGTTCGATCAAACGGCAGTGATCGACAACGTGACCTATCTGATCGCGGCAGGCGCGCGTCACTCGTCGGGCCTGACGGTATTGTATCCCGAAGCCTTTCCAAAGCACTTTTGGATCAACAATTTCACCGAGACCTCGCAGTTTCTGGAATGGTCTATCTTCCTTGAGGACGCGGCAGATTATCGAGTTGAAGCCCTTCTATCTGCAACTGAAGGTGAGACATTCAACTTGAGTCTTGTGGGGAACGCAGAGGAACTCAAATTTTCCAAGCTCACCGACGGGTGGACCAAGCAGGACGTCGGCACAATCTCTCTACCTGCTGGACAAAGCAAGTTGCGCTTTGTTCGAACATCAAGCGAAGCAAACGTAGATATCAAGTCTCTGGAGTTGGTGCGCGAAAAGGATCTTGCGTTGCGCAAGCAACGCATCGTTGACTTTAAAGCCGATACTACATGGTTCAGCCAGGCTGGATTTGGCTTGATGTTTCAGTACGGTCCATGGGGATACCCACGGACCGGGCCGAAGAAAGATTTGGAGGATCAAGCCAATAGTTTTGATGTCGATTCATTTGTGGCGACAGTAAAGGAGACCGGCGCATCCTATGTTATTTGGTCGCTAACGTGGTGGGAATACGTGATGAACTCGCCAATTTCATCTGTTGACACGTTGATTGGTAATAGTGATAGGACGTCGACACGCGACTTGGTGGGCGAAATCATGATCGCGCTGGATGCGGAAGGTATCGACTTCATGCTTTATTACCATCGAGGCCACGAGGATGACCCATGGTTCGATGCGGCAGTCTTCCCTCCAGTAGAATTTCCGCAACGTGGGACTGGAGACCGATCCGTTTTGTTTGACAACTGGGTAACGATAATCTCTGAAATCGGTGAGCGTTATGGCGATAAGCTCGACGGCTGGTTCTTCGATGATGGTGTGGTTTACTATCCCGCCCCTTTTGAGCGGATGGGTGTTGCAGCAAGAGCCGGCAACCCCAATCGATTGGTGTCGCACAACGCCTGGATATCTGCAAGGGTCACGGACTTCCAAGATGTAATGTTCGGAGAAGGCAATCATGGCGAAGAAATTGCCGGTAGCGATGACATTAATGGCACTGGAATACTATCTGATGGCCCTAGTGCCGGTCTCCTGCAGCATGGAATGTTCATGACGGAGAACGACTGGGGTATTCATGATGAGGACCAAAAAATTGAGACGCGTGTAACGCCGGCCGAAGCTGCGGCATGGCGTGCGGCGGCGGCCGCCCGAAATGTCCCCATCAGCTTCACGTTGATAATGTGGGAGGACGGAAGCATGTCTCAGGAAAGCCTTGATATTTTCTAGACGTCACTTGGTAAGTCATACAGCGCGAGGTAATCGGAGATGAAAGCCATACCTCTGAAAGCGATCTTGTCCGTCACAGCACTACTAATTGTAGCTGCGCAAACTCATGCGGCCGATTCGATTCCGCGGGAGTACAAGCCCTCACCATCGAATCTAGCCGCTCGCGAGTGGTTTCAGGATGCCAAGTTTGGCATCTTCATTCACTGGGGCGTCTACAGCGAGCTAGGGGGCGCCGGTGAGCCGGGTATCGCGGAATGGGTCATGGAACGAAAGCAGATACCGATTGACAAGTATGAGCGGCTTACCAATTTTTTCGATCCAGAGAAATTCAATGCTGACGAGTGGGTGCTCGCGTTTAAGTCAGCAGGCGCAAAGTATGTGACTATCACGTCGAAGCACCATGATGGCTTTGCCATGTACGACTCCGCAGTGAGCGACTATGACATCGTCGATAGAACACCGTATGGAAAGGATGTGCTAAAGCAGCTGAAGGAAGCTTGCGATAGGCATGGTCTTAAACTGTTCTTCTACTATTCACAGCTCGATTGGCATCATCCGGACTACTATCCTCGAGGACGAACGGGGAACACATATACAGGGCGACCGGAGTCCGGTGATTGGGACAAGTACATAGATTACATGAACACACAGTTAACTGAACTGTTGACAAGCTACGGCGAGATAGGCGGTTTTTGGTTCGATGGATGGTGGGATCAAAAGCTGACCCCGATGCGCGACCGCTGGCGCCTTCAAGAAACCTACGAGTTGATTCATCAGCTGCAGCCACAAGCATTGATTATCAACAATCACCACGTAGTTCCTTTCCCAGGTGAAGACGTGCAGCCGTTCGAGCAAGATCTTCCAGGAGAAAATTCAGCCGGATTTAATACGTCGCATATAAGCCAGCTGCCGCTCGAAATGGCGCAAACGATGAATGGGTCATGGGGATTCAATCTAATTGACGGCAGTTTTAAATCCACAAAACAGCTGATTCAAACTCTCGTCGGTGCGGCAGGTCGCAACGCAAACTTCTTGATGAACACTGGACCAATGCCTAACGGTCAATTACAGGCAGAAAATATCCAGACATATCGGGAAATGGGCGAGTGGATGAAAGTGTATGGCAAGAGCGTCTATTTCACACGAGGCGGCCCTATTGCGCCGCGCCCGTGGGGCGTAACGACTCAGAATGGGGACACTGTCTATGTCCACATACTGAATTGGAAAGACAGGTCGGTTCCCATTCCCTTGGAGCGAAGGATCGAAAGTGCAAAATTGCTTCGCAACGGAGATGCCGTTGACTTTGAAAGGACAGGCGAAGGATATTTTCTGCATATTGCTCTCGACGAGCTTGCTGCCTGGGATACGGTGGTCGAGTTAAAGCTTGCAAGTGATCAGGCTCGCTAAAGAGTAAATGCCTATCAGATAGTTTAGTTTGCTTCTAGCTTACTTCTGATAGTGCGCAACACGTTTGGTGATGCCTAGCTTTTGGTCACGTTTTGTAGCGCGACCAAAATCACATATACAAAAGCGTTTTATAATTGTTAGGGTTGCGTAGGTATTGTATTGCTATGGATAGGAATCGTATTGATGAACGAATCTGAAGTACGGGTAGATAACGCAGCAAACCGCAAACCGCTAATTGAACCGGGAATGCTATTGCCGTTCATATTGGTCGCGATGTTGTTTCCGTTGTGGGGCTTCGCCAACGACATCACCAACCCGTTGGTCAAGGCGTTCAAAGATATTTTTCTGATCTCCAATGCGCAAAGCAGCTTGGTCCAGTTCGCCTTCTATCTTGGCTACGGAATCATGGCGATTCCGGCAGCAATATTCATCCGCAGTTACAGTTACAAGTCGGGCATATTATTGGGGCTTGGCATGTACGCTATCGGCGCATCGCTGTTTATTCCGGCCAGTATCTATCAGGAGTTCTACTTCTTTCTCGCTGCGTTGTGCGTGCTTACGTGTGGACTTGCGCTCCTCGAAGTTACGGCGAACCCTTACATCTTGTCGATGGGACATCCCGATACGGCGACTCGGCGATTGAACCTAGCGCAAGCATTTAATCCTATCGGCTCTTTGACTGGAATGTTTATTGCCTCAACCGTCATTTTGAATCAACTTCAGGTTGAGGCATTCCGAAATGAGCAAAGACTTGCCCATCCTGAGTACAACGACATGTTGCCGTCCGTTGTTGACGGCCACCTGACAAAGGCGCTCAGCGATTTTGCAGCAAGTGAACCGGTGGCACATCAAGCGATGCAGGCAGCCGACCTTGTGACTGTGCGCGGCCCGTACGTGACGATTGCGATCATCGTTGCCGTCTTGTTCTTTGTATACCTGTTCAGCAAGTTACCGAAAACAATGACCCATGACCATCCGCTGACGATGCGTGAACTACGCGATACTTTTGGACGGCTAGTCGGAAATAGTCGCTATGTTGAAGGGGTTATAGCGCAAGCATTTTATGTCGGCGCGCAGATTATGGTCTGGACCTTCGTTATTCACTACGGCATTACGGCGATCGGCCTGACTGCAGCTGAGGCCCAAGGCTACAACATCATCGCGATGGTGATCTTTCTATTCAGTAGGTTTATTTGTACATTTCTTCTTGGTTTTGTTCGCCCGGGTCAACTATTGATGTTGCTCGCTACAGGGGCGATAGGATTGACACTCGGTGCAATATTCCTCAATGGGTATGCCGGTTTGTACAGCCTTATCGGCATATCGGCTTGCATGTCAATTATGTTCCCGACGATTTATGGTATCGCTCTCAAGGGAATGGGAGATGATGCGAGCCTTGCCTCCGCGGGCCTGGTTATGGCGATCGTCGGTGGCGCACTCATGCCGCCGCTGCAGGGGTCAATGATTGATGCAGGCTCAATTATTGATGACATTCCTTCGGTTAAAACTTCCTTCTTGTTACCGCTCGTTTGTTTTGTAGTGATTGCAATTTACGGTTTTCGAGCACACCGCATTCACAACGCATGAGCGCTCATCGACAGTATTGCCTGACGCTGAGCTTGGAAGACAACGATGAGCTGATTCGCGAGTACGTGGAGTATCACAAGCCGGGTAATGTTTGGCCGGAAGTGATCGAAAGTATTCGTGCCTCAGGCATCATCGATATGCAAATTTACCGTTCGGGACTTCAGTTGATAATGGTCTTGTCGGTTTCGGACGAGTTTGGTTTTGAGGCCAAGTCTCGTAGCGACAGCGTGAATCCGAAGGTTGTTGAGTGGGAGCAGCTGATGGAAAGGTTTCAAGAAAGAGCGGTTAATGCGGCCGATAAGTGGCAAGAAATTCCCCGTATTTTCGAGTTGTACAAGCACCACTCGAGTGATCGAGAATGAAAATTGCGATTCGACTGATTGTGGGGTTGTGTTGTGCCCTCGCTTCACTTGCGGCCTGCGACAATAGAGCTGAGTCGCAATCAACCGCCGTTAGCGGTACTTGACGAATCGGCAAAAGCGGGCTTAAGGGATAGTTTGTGATTATTTTTTCGGGTCTGAACACTCGAACCATCTTGTTTAAACTTGGCGTCTCGGTCGGTATTCTTGCCGTGTTCGTCGCGGGTTGCGCGAAAAATCAATCGGCGGAAGTGCAAACGGAACGCCTCGAGCCCTGGCAGCCCGGATACCTCGATATCCACCACATCAACACCGGTCGTGGGGACGCCGCCTATTTCATATTTCCCGATGGCACTACTATGTTATTTGACGTGGGTGATCTTGATGAAGAACGAATTAAGAACTACGCGCCTCTTGAACTTGTACCTGCTCACCCGTCTGCAGTTAGTACGCCGGGTGAGTGGATATCAAAGTACGTTCGGACGTTCGCGCCAAATACCGATCCAACAGTCGATTTCGCCGTTATTTCTCATTTTCATTCGGATCACTATGGGCACATATCCGATGCATCGCGGCAATCAACTACCGGGCCGTATAAGCTGAGTGGTATTACTGAAGTATCCGAGCAGCTTGGGATTCGGACGATCATCGACAGAGCATACCCTAGCTACGACTATCCGATTGATCTTCGTTTAAGAAAGGATCCAACGCTTCAAAACTACTTTAATTTCGCCGATTTTCGACGTATACAAGATCCAAATAGCATGCAAGTTATGGCTGTAGGTTCTACTACGCAGATCTCGATGCGATACGATCCAGATGCGTATCCGGAGTTCAATGTTCGGAATGTTAAAGTGAACGCGGAAATCTGGGATCGAGATAGCGGTACTACTAATGCTCTATTTGCGCCCGACGACATATTAGACGCTGATGGCAACTTCAATGAGAACCCATTGAGCTTGGCTTTGACCGTCAATTACGGAAGTTTTGACTACTTTACAGGTGGTGACATGACGGGCTTGCAGGGTTTCGGGCTCCC
>RCNB010000593.1_pt1 | contig 29794 bp, 30 predicted proteins | sample 2041321 | NCBI WGS metagenome assembly RCNB01 (sample SAMN09708232, study PRJNA481090) | Marine sediment metagenome, whole genome shotgun sequencing project. | reverse complement strand
AACCATAAGGCGTAATTACTATAAATAAAGTTGTAATAAAAATTTTATAGGATTTCATCTCTACGATCACTGCCTTTGGTTTTTCCTTGTAAAAACAAATAAGTATACTTGTTCAAATTTAGATTTATATCACAATGCATATCGGGTATTTCAGAGTTTTCTTTAAATTAAAAAATGGGGCTGGACAAATATGCCCAGCCCCACACAGAACAAGGATAGTGAGGAGTTTCAAAATAAAAATTAACCTCATTAGAAAATCCAAATTTCAGTTTCTTATAGCTCTTTGTACCACCATCCTGGCAGCTAGCTTAAGAGCGTTCAATAGACTTGAAGGATTTGCTTTTCCCGTTCCCGCAATGTCATAGGCCGTACCATGATCCACTGACGTACGAATTATGGGAAGTCCTAATGTAATATTAACAGCATCTTCAAAATGCAACAGCTTAAGCGGTATTAAACCCTGATCATGGTACATGGAAACAACAGCAGAGTATGCTCCTTGTGCTGCATGGTAAAAGATTGTATCAGGGGGCATCGGCCCTTCTACATTAATACCTAATCGCTGTGCTTCTCTTACAGCAGGCAGAATGACTCCTTCCTCTTCCTTACCGAAAAGCCCCCCTTCACCTGCATGGGGATTAAGAGCAGCAACAGCTATCTTAGGTTTTTCTTCACTGAAAAAGCTAGTCAAAGCACTATGGGTAACTCTAATTGCTGCTAAAATCTTTTCCGTTGTGAGAAGTGGAAATACCTCTTTCAAACCACAGTGAATGGTAACCAATGTCACTTTCAACTTGTCACCAGCCAGCATCATTAAATATTCCTGGCTCCCCGTCAGTTCAGCCAGAAGCTCCGTATGGCCAGGGTAGGAGTAACCTGCATCAGAAAGTGCCTTTTTGCTGATGGGTGCAGTGGTAATGGCATCAATCCTGTCATCCAAAGCAAGCCTCACTGCCTTTTCAATATAGGAAACCATCGCCTTGCCACAGGATTCAGTAGGCGCCCCATAACCTGCCTCATCTACATCAATATCAGAAAGGTTGAGGAGGTTAAGTATACCGTGTCCATATTTCCCTTCTTCAACATTCTCTATTTCATTTATCTCGAGTGTTGTACTGAGTAGTTTTATGGCTCGTGCCATAATATTTCTATCACCCAACACAAGAGGACGGCAAAAACGAAAAGTGCTCTTGTGCGAGAGCACCTTAACAATAATTTCCGGGCCGATGCCGGTGGGATCTCCCATGGTAATGCCTATAACAGGTAGATTCATAAGACTGGAATTCCTTTTTGGGACGCAGGTAAACCCCGTTAGATAGTTAGGTTAAACATTTTATCAAAATTCACACCATAGAACAACGCAGTTATATCCCCACGATAGATAAGTTCTGGCATTTTATCTAACGGGGTAAACGAAGAATTTTAAGATTTTAATACAAGATGAAAATAAATCAGTTGCTGGTTTGCAGTTGGCAGAAAAGAACAGCTAGTTGTTCTTTGAACCCTTGAAAAAACTTCTATGTAATCCTGTAGTCTTTTTTACTAAGCTTTTTTATAAACATCACCCTCTTCAAATACTTTCTCACCAAAAACAGTAAGCTCTTCTCCTTCAATTTTACGATAAAAACAACTTCTATATCCCGTATGGCAAGCTGCTACTTTCTGATCGACTTTAAATACTAACGTATCCATGTCACAATCTATAAATACTTCCTTTATCTCCTGAACGTGACCCGAACTTTCTCCCTTTAGCCAAAACTTCTGCCTGGAGCGACTCCAGAAATGGGTTTTACCCGAAGATAGAGTCTTCTGCAAAGATTCCCTGTTCATATAGGCAAGCATGAGAATCTCACCATTTTGATAATCTTGAATAACAGCCGGTATCAACCCTTTATCATCAAACTTAATCTCGTCTAAAAATTTCATAGCCTCTCCTTACATTCAAATAGGTACTGTAAAATAAAAAATCTTGCTTATCTAAAATACTCAAGCCCCGACCCTCAAGGCAAAAATGTCCGTTCGTTTAGCAGTTACTCCATCATACCCTCACCTCTATTCCTCTTTCCTTTAAATAGTATTTCGTTTCCCGAATAGTAAACTCCTTATAGTGAAAAACAGAGGCAGCCAGCGCAGCATCTGCATCTCCGGTGGTGAAGGCCTGGTAGAAATGTTCGAAGTTCCCTGCTCCACCTGAAGCAATGACAGGCACCTCGACAGCTTCTGAGATTGCTCTAGTGAGCTCAAGATCATAACCATCCTTCGTCCCGTCTCTATCCATGCTGGTAAGAAGAATCTCGCCTGCTCCTAGGGAATCAACCTGTCTTGCCCATTTAACTGCATCTATCCCGGTAGGCTTTCTTCCTCCATAGGTAAAGACCTCCCAGCTTATGAGTTTTTCAGTAGAATACTCTTTCGTCTCTATTCTCTTGGCATCTATTGCAACAACAATGCACTGACTACCAAACTTTTGGGAAGCCTTTTCAAGTAATTGAATATTCTCTACCGCAGCCGTATTGACTGATACTTTATCAGCTCCCGCATTAAGCAAATCTCGGATGTCATCAAGATTTCTAATTCCACCACCTACAGTAAGTGGCATAAAAACCTCAGACGCTGTCCTTTCTACTACATCCAGTATAATATTGCGCTTCTCATGGGAAGCAGTGATATCCAAAAAAACCAGCTCATCTGCACCTTCCTGATCATATATCTTTGCGTTTTCAACTGGATCACCTGCATCTCTCAACTCAACAAAGTTGATTCCTTTTACCACTCTACCGTCTTTTACATCCAAACAGGGTATGATTCTTTTCGTTAACATGAGAACCCTTTTATTTTCCCATACTTACTAATTCTACGACTTCCTGCAAATCAATACTTCCTTCATAAAGCGCTCTTCCTATAATGATTCCTTCTACACCGGAGTCTTCTAAATCTATCAGTTCCTTTATATGTTTGAGTGTAGTTACTCCACCGGAGGCAATAATGGGAATTCGGGTTGCATCTGCCATCTCCTTGATGCTTGTAATATTAGGGCCCTTCATCATCCCATCACGCTTAATATCTGTGAAGACGATGGCCTCTACCCCTTTATCTTCCAAATTCTTTACCAGGTCAGTTGCCTTCTTAGAAGTGGTTTCCTTCCACCCGGAAATAGCAACCTTACCATCCCTTGCATCAATTGAAACTAGTATCTGATTTGGGAACTTCTGACATACTTCGTTAAGAAGTAATGGCTGCTGGTAAGCTGTCGTTCCCAAAATCACCCTTTTGATTCCTAATGAAAGGTAGTTCTCCATTGTCTCAATATCTCTGATACCTCCGCCTAGCTGCAGAGGGATAGCTACCGATTTAAGGATCTGGCAAATTGCATCCTTATTCTGTGGTTTTCCAGTGATGGCCCCATCAAGATCCACAATATGGAGCATTTTCGCACCCAGAGATTCCCAGTGTATGGCAACTTTAGCAGGATTAGCGGAGAAGAGGGTTTCTCTATCCATCTCGCCCTGTTCTAACCGCACACAATTACCACCCTTTAAATCAATGGCTGGAATAATCTGCATTTTGTCTTTCCTTTAGCTAATCTTACCGAAATTTTTTAACATACGCAACCCAATCTGCTGGCTTTTCTCAGGATGGAATTGGCAGGCAAAGATATTCTCTTGCTGGATTCCGGAGGCAAACTCAATTCCATAATCGGTGGTTGTAGCAACTACCCCTTCATCATCAGGAATGACATAATAAGAGTGTACAAAGTAAAAAAAAGAGCCATCCTCAATACCACTAAAAAGAGGAAGATCCTTCCTTATGGTAATTGAATTCCATCCCATGTGCGGAATTTTCAGTCGTGTGGTAGTCGATGTATTTTTACTTGAAAAGCGAACTACCTTTCCCTTAATAAGATTCAATCCAGAGGTTTCCCCAAACTCTTCACTGATCGTAAAAAGAATCTGCAACCCAAGACAAATCCCCAGAAATGGTTTTCCAATTTTAATAGAATTGAGGATGGGTTCAACCAGATTAAGCCTTTTTAAGTTATGGATACAATCCTTAAAAGCACCAACCCCAGGAAGGACTATAGAGCGGGCATTCAAAATCTGCTTTGGGTTATTCGTTACCAGAGCGGTGTAGCCAGCCTTTTCCAGAGCTTTTTGAACACTCCGTAAATTCCCCATTCCATAATCAACAACAGCAATCAATAATCTTCCCTTTTACAATTCCCCTTTGGTAGACATCACTCCGGTAATTCTTTTATCAACAGTGCTTGCCATATCAAGAGCACGAGCAAATGCTTTAAAGACCGCTTCAATGATATGGTGAGTATTATCACCATAGGGAACCTTGATGTGCAAAGACATTCCACTTTTCTGAGCAAAGGCATTAAAAAATTCCTTAACCAGCTCACTATCAAATGTTCCAACTTTTTCTTTAACCAAAGGTGCATCGAACACCAGATTAGGTCGATTACAAATATCTAATACAACTGAACTTACTGACTCATCCATAGGAACAGTCGATTCACCATACCGTTTAATACCTTTAAAATCACCCAGAGCTTTTTTAAAACATTCTCCCAGACAGATACCAATATCTTCAACCGTGTGATGGTAATCCACCTCAATATCGCCCTTCGCCTTGATAGTAATATCAAATAAACCATGTAGAGCTAAAAGCTCCAGCATGTGATCCAGAAAAGGGATAGACGTCTTGATATTACCCTTACCAGAACCATCGATATTTATCTCGACTGTAATCTCTGTTTCCTTCGTTTTTCGCTCTACTTTAGCCTTTCGCATTGCCTTTCCTCAAAAAGAATTATAGGACGCAGATAATTTTTTTCAAATTAGAATAACCAAGAAGTTTATGAAGAATGCAATTATATATTGAAATACTGCGTTGAACTATTATTCCGTCGTGTTTCTTCGCGCACTTTGTGGTTTAAGAAATCTTGACAATCTGCGTTCATCTGCGTCCAAAAAATGGTGGAGATGAGGGGATTCGAACCCCTGACCCCTACCGTGCGAAAGTAGTGCTCTCCCCCTGAGCTACATCCCCAAAACTATTTATATAAAAATAACTAATTTAAGGTTAAATGTCTAGTGATTTTCCGATTTGCGTTTATCCTAAACGGTTTCCCTTATACTTAAGCTTTTATATTCTTTTAATCTTGAGATGTTATCCTTCGCTGGCACACAATAGATAAGAAGATCTTTTCCTTTATCTTTCATCTAACTCCCTTTTAATTTTCCGCCTGGCCTTCTACTTCCTTATTATTACTATTGCTAATACATTCTCCAGAAAATATTTTTCACTTTTCCTGCTTACTCTTTATCATATTCCCAATAGCAAGTTTTCTTTAAGTGAATTGTTTTTTATTTTCTATTTAATTAATTTTCTGCTTTCAACTTAGAACAAACATAAAAAAGTTTTTTAATCTCCTTATCATCAATTAAAATAAAAAATTATTCTTTCTACTATAACATTTATTTTCTAAATGTTTTTAACTACATACTCTCTCGCAATCTCTTTAATGACAAGGCATTGCAAAAGTATTGTTTTATAAAAATGTTATATTTAAATTTACTTTTAATAATTTTTTTCAAAGTAAAAGGAATTTTTTCTTGACTAAAATATTTTTAATGTTACATTATTTATAAATAAGTATTATTCGTTCTGAAAAATAATTAAAGTTTTAAAACTTTAATACGAAATAAATTGTAGTTGGTTTTTTCAATGTTTAACCTCTAGAGAGGTTAAATGTAAACACAAACCTAAAGCAAGGAGGGACTAATGGCAGCAAAGAAGAAAGTAGCAAAGAAGAAAGTAGCAAAGAAGAAGGTAGCAAAGAAGAAGGTAGCAAAGAAGAAAGTAGCAAAGAAGAAAGTAGCAAAGAAGAAGGTAGCAAAGAAGAAAGCCACAAAGAAAAAAAGATAATTTTTAACCAATCAGTTCTTCATTACCAAAGCCTCATGGTATCTCATTCATTGACAAGAGAAAATACCATGGGGCTTTTTTGTATTGGATGTTGCGAATAAAGAGGCGAGTATCGAAATGGGGCTTGAATGAAAGGGTTAATACTTGGCCGACTATTATCAAAAGATAGAAAATAAATGAGGCAACGGATTACATATTCATTGTTAACTGCTACAAGTTATATTTTTCTGCTTCCACTGTCTCATCTTCAATCAAAAGCTCATCCAGTTTCCAGCCTTCCTCTGTTTTGATCAAACAGTAAATTTCTCTCTGTAAGGTTTTGCCAGCAAGAGTCTCAATATTGCTGGACGTGACAATGATGGCGGTGTTGCCTTTAACCTTTTTCTCTAAAATCTTACCCGAAAGGTGCCGATATCCTAACTCGCTCAGGACTTCCCACGTTTCTATGACCCAAAGTTCCTTGGGTTTATAATTCCTGAAGTAAGGGGTGGTATAATAAGCAAGCTGGCTGACCTTAGGTGTCCCATATGTAGACATAAAGATTTCAACTACCTCCAGCGGTGTTTTCTGATCGCTTTGTTTCAGGTAAGAAAGACAGGAAGGAATCAGAAAAAACGATATCATAAGAAGTAAAAACTTTTTTGGCAATGACATGTGCAAGTATTTCTCCCTCGTCCGGCCTTACTAATAAAAATCTGTGACAAAAATTTCAATACAATCTGTATTTAAGATTACTTATCGGTAATTTTTAGAGAAAGTTTAGAAAGGAAATTGTGATTAAATGGGTTTGTTTTAAGATAATAGTACGGAAGGATAATAGCACTTAAATATAAGACATGGCCACTCGTAAGTTTCCTGGTACAGTCTACGAGAAAATTTCCTGAATTCTTCTTTGCTGAGGTTTTTTTCTGAAAGAAAATCAATTAATGTTTTAAGGAATGTAACGTCTTTTATTTTTTTGCTCTTCGCATTCTGCCTCCCTACAATCTTAACTCCATGAAGTCCTATCTTACTAAATTCAAAGAGAGCACATGCACCGCAGGGGCGGTCGTCAATATGGAGTGCAGACCAGATAGACTGCCTTTCCCAGGAGATTTTCTCTTTGATATCAGAGTCTGATTCTACTTTGGCATCGGGATAAACAGAAATTTCATAAGGCAGCATACATGCATTTAGATACTGTTCTTTAACCTTTTCATCAGGAAAAAGATCTGCCAATCCATGCTGGAAAGTGCAAAAACCGTCAATGTTAGCACAACGAGAATTAAGGATAAAGGCTTCAAGTTCTACATCGGAAACCTCACTGGCTATAGACTCAATTTCTTCAATGGTCAAATGTCTTGGTAAGATAACACGGGAAGCTCCAAGCTCTTGATAAAATCTTACGGTTTCCGAATTAAAGGCTGTGCCGGCGGTGCTGATATGGATATCTGTGGGTATTCCCCTCTCTCGCAAACTTAAAATAAAAGCAACATCTCCAATAATGAAAGCATCTACCCCTGCTTCAAGTACCTTGTCAACATAGGACAACAAATAAGGATATTGATCTTTTGAATAGTAATGCTCATTCAGGGTTAGAATAACAGGCACGCTACGGGAATGTGCTATTTCAACACTTTCTTGTAGCTCTTCAAAACTCTTAAAATGCGGACTGGTACCGAGGATGGTGTTATCTTCTTGTCTTCTGTTTAAAGAGGCAGATACAGTATATCCCTTTCTCCAGTCATCCATAAGGATACCACAATAAAGTTCGTCGGCTCCTGCTGCAATTACATCCTCAACTTCATCACATCGACTTACAGGAGAAAGTATTTTAATCATAACGTTAAATTTTTTGTTCTCTTTAGTTAATTATGTAAAGAACTCAGGCATGCTATCATACCTGAGCTCTTAAGAATCTACTTCTGCTAAATATCAGGGGCAATATGCTCCCCACTATTCCATAGCCTGCTTAACCAGTTCAATGAAACTATAGACCTTCATTGATTCATCCATTGAATCAATAGAATCCTTTAAATGGGTTTCACACCATGGGCAGGCACTCACAATAGCACTTGCCCCAGTAGTTTTAGCTTCCTCAATTCTCTCCTGACCTGTAGCAATAGCAAAATCAGGAAAAGCAGACTTGGCTCCTCCTCCAGAACCACAACACCACGAATATTCCTTAATGCGCTCCATCTCAGCCAACTCCAACCCCGGAATCGCCTTTAATATTTCCCTTGGTGGTTCATAACCACCGTGAACTCCTCGATTAAGTTCTCTCGGTGGGTCAGTCAAACCAAATTCAACCCTTTTCCCTTCCCAGTGTTTGTAAGGCTCGTTTCTACGCCCGAGATGACAGGGATCATGATAGGTTACCTTCATATCTACATTTTTAGTCAGTTTGATTTTGCCTTCTTTGATCAGATTATTAATATACTCCGTTGCATGCACTACCTGATAATCTAAGTCAGAGGTGTTAATCCCTAAGTGACGGGCATATTTCTCACTGAAGGTCATAGAACATCCAGGGCAATTGGTAATAATGGTTTTGGCACCGGTTTCTTTAAACATCTTTAGGTTCTTTTCTGCAATCTCTCCAAAGCTTTTTTTATCTCCTACATTGTCACAAATACCTCCGCAACAAACCTCTTTTACACCCAAAATACCGAAATCGACCCCGGCTTTCTTTAACACCTCAGCAGTACCTATAGGAACAACGTCAACTCCCGGCTTATAGGCATAGGTGCAACCGACATAATAAAGAACCTCAGCCTTCTCTTTTGGCTTACTTAAATCTTTAATATCAAGCTTTCTAGCCCAGTTAGCTCTTCGGGTACGAGGTTGCTTCCACACATTATCATACTGCTGAATACTGGTAATAAACTCCTTATGGGCAGGAAGGGGTCCATAACCCCTTTCACAAGCTTCTTCCCTTAATGCCTCAAGGACACCAATAATGTCTAAATCCATTACCCGTTTACAATTGATATCACAGGCTGCACACATAGGGCAACGATAAATAATTTCAAGAAGTTTATCGGTCGATTGCTCCCAGGTTAACTCACCTTTTAACAGCCCGGTAGCAATATCATTTTTACCCTGAGCCGCATAACAGTCAAACTTCCCATATACCAGAGATGGACAGCTTTTCGAAAAGCGATGACTTTTTACCTCCCATAGGTGTATCCATTTACAGGTTGAACATCTTTGACAGTGACTGGCATCGTACTCTATTTTCTCTAAAGCCATATTTCCTCCTCCATTAACTAATAATTAAGTAGCATTCAGTTTGGTTTGATTAAAATATTCTCACCTTCATTCACCATTATATAATACGTATTGACGAACTCCATTCATTCTTAATGAATGAACATTCAGAAGCAAATTGATAGCATTTATACTTTTGTTTGTCAAGTTCATTTAAGTAAATTTTCTGGGAAAAGGAAGATAATCAACGGTATCTAAAAATGGAAAAAATGTTATTAAACATCGGCGGGTTGAGACGAGTTGCTGTTCATTTGAGATGAAATACTAAAAATAAGCTGCCAGCTTCAACTTATACCGTGCAAGCAAAAAAGCACTGATCAAACAAGGTAGTCCATGATAATAACCGCGAACTCCTTTAAATTCACATATGCCATACAATGTGAAGCAGAGAAGAAAAAGTACAATTAAATTTATAGTTCTCATTGTCTCTCTCACTGTTAAAATCTATGGATAGTATCGTGAAATTAAAGAGAAAACTTTAAGTTATTTTGTGGTAATAATCCCATAATTTGCTACGACGCCTACTGCGAAATCTGGATTAAAAGTTAAATTATAGTACGTTCAAGACATAAATTAAGGCAAATGCAAAAAAACGAATGAAAAACACTTGCCAAAATTTGCAAAATATGATAGCATTACAAATTATTTTGGAGAAAGCGAGGAATAAAAATGTCTAAGGTATGTGAGATTTGTGGTAAGGGGCGGCAGGTTGGCTTCAACGTCAGTCATGCCCATAATAAAACCAAAAAAGTATGGCACCCCAACATTCAAAAGGTCAGGGTGTTTAAAAATGGTGGTGTAACGAGAATTAATGTGTGCACGAGGTGCATCCGCACTGGTTTGATCGTTAAACCACCCAAAACCAGAATCCCTCTTGAATCAAAAAATGAAGAGGTTCTATCTTAGGGGTTTAAGCGACTAACTTTGATTACTCCCTTAATCTTTTCAATTGACCTGATTACATTTTTCAAATGCTTGAGATTGTTTACCTCTAAATCAAATGTGCTCACTGCTTTTTGATCTTCAATAGTCTTGGCATTAGCATTGGAAATGTTGGCTTCAGCTGTTGAGATAGAAGCACTGATTTCCGCCAAAATCCCCTTTTTATCTACAGACGCAACTTCAATCTTAACCGGATAAGCAAATTTCCTCTTTTGATCCCATTCCGCATCAATTAACCTTTCCTGATCACAGCCTTGAATGTAGACACAATTATAGGTGTGAACGGTGACTCCTCTGCCTCTGGTAATGTATCCCTTAATCTTTTCTCCAGGAAGAGGATTGCAACATTTACCGAATCTCACCAGGATATTATCAATTTCCTCCACTATAATACCGCTCTTCTTCTCTCCGGTCAGCTTTCGCGCAACTTTCCTAATCCCAGAGACCTCTTTCTCTTTTTTCCTTTGTTCTTCTGGTGGTATAAATTCATAAACGAGTTGCTTTGCTGAAATTCTTCCATACCCTACCGCAGCAAACAGTTCCTCTTCATTTTTAAGCTTTTGTTCGGAGAGCCATTTGCCCATAACATCATTCTTCGATAGTTTAAAGAAATTGAGCCCACGTTTTTTAAACTCTTTTTCACATATCTCCCTTCCGAGTACAATACTCCTTGATCTTTCTTCCTGTTTAATCAGATTATTGATCTTGGTTCTTGCCCTGGACGTTTTAACAAAGCGAAGCCAGTCCTTACTGGGTTTGTGTTGTGGAGAAGTAATAATTTCTACCGTATCTCCATTTACTAGTTGGTATTTCAGATTGACTAACCTTCCATTGACCCGAGATCCAACGCAGTGATGTCCTATCTCTGTATGAATACTGTATGCAAAATCAACAGGCGTTGCTCCCCTGGGAAGTTGTTTTACCATCCCTTTAGGGGTGAAGACATATACTTCCTCAGGGAAGAGATCTATTTTTACTGTGTCAAGGAATTCTCTAGGGTCCTTTAAATCTTTTTGCCACTCTAACAACTGCCTCAGCCAGGCAAATTGCTTATCATCCTTTTTTTCTATATCCTTACCCTCTTTATATTTCCAATGGGCGGCTATTCCCTGCTCCGCAATGCGATGCATCTCCCGGGTGCGGATCTGGACCTCTATCCTCTTCCCCCCCAGTCCAATTACTGTCGTGTGTAAGGATTGATACATATTGGCTTTTGGCATGGCAATATAATCCTTAAACTTTCCCGGCACCGGTTTCCAGAGTAAGTGAACGACACCCAGGGTTTCGTAACAATCCTTAACACTTTCAACAATAATCCTAAAGCCAATCAGATCATAGATCTGGTCGAAATCCAGATTTTGGATCTGCATCTTTCTGTAAACACTGTAAAGGTGCTTGGACCTGCCCTGTACTTCTGCTTTGACATTAAATTCTTTCTGCTTGCTTTTAATAATCTCAATTACCTCATGCACATATTTTGCCGTCTCTTTTTTCCTGCTGGCCACCTTTTTTTCAAGGTTGTGATATACTTCCGGGCGGAGATAAAGTAGAGAAAGGTCTTCCAGTTCACTCTTTATCCAGAACATACCCAGGCGATTTGCCAGAGGAGCATAAATATCTAGCGTTTCCTGAGATAATTCAAAAGTTTTCTCCTGGGGAAGAAAATTTAACGTCCTCATATTATGTAACCGATCTGCTAATTTTATGAGGATCACCCGAATATCTTTTGCCATTGCCAGGACCATCTTTCGAAAGTTTTCAGCCTGTTTCTCTTCAGAGGCATGGAAAAAGATCTTGCTGATTTTAGTTACTCCATCCACCAGTGAAGCAATTTCATGCCCGAAAAATTCGTCAATCGTTTCAAGGGTGGTATAAGTATCTTCTACTGTATCATGCAAGAGCCCGGTAGCTATACTCACATCGTCCAGTTTAAGCTCCGTCAGGAGAGCAGCTACTTCCATGGGGTGAGTAAGATAGGGTTCTCCTGAAAGCCTCAGCTGACCTTTATGAACCTGGGCAGAAAAAACATATGCCTTTTCTATGAGATCAATCCTGGGATCCGGGTGATAAGAGCGCACTTTATCAGAGATGTCTTTTAACCTAATCACTATTTATCATCTCCCTGACTTTTTCCACAATCTCTTCCACCTTGACTAAAACGGCTTCATGAGATTTCCTCAACTTGACATCAACATAGCTATCTTTTACTTTTGTACCAACAGTAATGCGCAGTGGAATACCAATAAGGTCTGCATCTTTAAATTTTATCCCTGGTCTCTCATCACGATCATCAAGGATTACATCTACTCCGGCATCGAGAAGAGCAGCGTATATTCTTTCAGAGGCATCTTTAACCTCAGGACTCTTAGGCTTTACTGAAACAATTATCACTTCAAATGGTGCTATACTCAAGGGGAAAATGATACCATTCTCATCATGATTCTGTTCAATAGACGCAGCTACAGTTCTTCCCACACCTATACCATAGCATCCCATTACCATATGTTTTGCTTTTCCCTTATCATCCAAAAATTTTGCTCCCAGTGCCTCACTATACTTGGTACCCAGTTTGAATATATGTCCTACTTCTATTCCTCTACTCATAACCAACTGACCGTGATCGCATCGGGGACAGGAATCTCCCTCGGCTGCAAAACGGAGGTCGCAGAAGCTATCTACCTGAAAATCCCTTTCTAGATTAACATTTATAAGATGGACATCTTTCTCGTTTCCACCAGCAACAAAGTTCTTCATCCCTTTCAACGAATTATCCGCAATTACTTTGATGTCCAGGCCGACTGGACCCGCAAATCCCTTAGGAGCTTTGGTAACTTTTTCTATAGCCTCATCACTTGCCAGAAAGAGGTCTTCCGTTTTAAGCAGATTTTGAAGTTTTAACTCATTTATTTCATGATCTCCTCGAATCAATGCAGCAATTGTATTATCCCCCTCTTGAAAAATCAGCGTCTTAATTAACTGCTCAGGTTTTACCTTGAGGAACTGGGTTACTTCCTCTACTGTTCGTTTATTGGGGGTTCTTACTCTTTTCAGCTCACCAAGTGACAGATTATCCGCAGATCCATCTTCCGATTTCCCAGTCTCTGCCTTATCTCCGCTTGCCGCATAATCACACCTGTTACAAGAAAAGATACTGTCCTCTCCCGTTTCAGCCAATACCATGAACTCGTGAGAAAAATTGCCACCAATAGGACCCGTATCTGCCTCCACTGCTCTAAACGTAAGCCCACACCTTTTAAATATGTTATGATAGGCTTGGTACATTCTCTGATAGCTTTCCTCAGCTCCCTTTTCATCTACATCAAAACTATAAGCATCTTTCATAACAAATTCCCTTGCTCGCATGATTCCAAAACGTGGTCTCATCTCATCTCTGAATTTGATATGAATCTGATAGAGATTCAGGGGGAGCTGACGATAGGAGGTCACCTCGTTTTTAACCAGCTCGGTAACAACTTCCTCATGGGTAGGACCCAAGCAAAAATCTCTGTTGTTGCGATCTTTAAGCCGCATCAGTTCTTTACCATAAACATTCCATCTACCGCTCTTTTGCCAGATTTCCGCGGGTTGAACAAAAGGAAGAGTAACTTCCTGCGCCCCTGCCCGGTTCATCTCTTCCCGAATAATCTGTTCTGTTTTTCTCAATACCCTCTGGGCAAGAGGCAGATAAGAGTATATACCAGCAGCCAGCTTGCGAATCATCCCAGCTCTGAGCATCAATTTATGGCTTAAAACTTCAGCTTCACTCGGGTCCTCCTTTAGTGTAGGTATAAACATCTGAGAATAACGCATGATTAAACCCTCTCTAAAATATTATCACATTGATCGTGCCTCTTTTATTAAAGCTTTTATTAGCTTATCTTCTTTAAGCTTTCTTACAACTTTCCCCTTTTTAAATAAGATGCCTACACCTCGTCCACCAGCCACGCCAATATCCGCCTCTCTTGCTTCCCCCGGTCCGTTTACTACGCACCCCATCACCGCAATCTTAAGATTACTGGGAAGAGTGGATATCTCCTTTTCTATTTCACGCACCATTTTGAGGACATTGATTTCACAACGTCCGCAGGTAGGGCAGCTTATAATCTCTGGACCTTTTCGACGAAGCTCAAGCGCTTTAAGAATCTCATACCCTACCTTCACTTCCTCCAGCGGACTCCCAGTTAAAGAGACTCTAATGGTGTCTCCAATGCCATCCGCTAACAGGATCCCAATACCGATGGACGATTTAATGGAACCCGAAAAGGGAGGGCCTGCTGCAGTAATGCCCAGATGCAGAGGATAGTCTACCTTCTTGTGGATTAAACGGTAGGATTCAATAGTATCCAGGAGATTTGACGACTTAAGAGAAATTTTTATATCAAAGAATCTTAATCTCTCTAAAATCTTAATATGGCTCATGGCACTATCCACCATGGCTTCAGGAGTTGGTCTCCCATATTTTTTCAAAAGTCTTTTTTCAAGAGAACCCGCGTTCACTCCAATTCTAATGGGAATCTTTCTTTCTTTAGCTGCTTCTATTATCGTCTTCAGCCTTTCCCTGCTCCCAATATTGCCAGGATTTATCCTTAGACCGTCAACCCCCTGTTTGACAGCCTCAAGAGCAAGTTTATAATCAAAATGGATATCAGCTACCAGGGGGATAGAAATCGCCTGCTTAATGGAAGAAAGGTTTTTAGCTGCTTTCATGTCAGGCACTGCGACCCTTACAATCTCGCAGCCTGCCTTTTCTAAGCGACGAATCTGTCTAGTGGTCGAGGAGACATCTCTGGTATCAGTTGTCGTCATCGACTGGACTGAAATAGGTGCATTACCACCTATTTTAACCTTCCCCAACAAGAGTTCTCTTTTTCTCTTCCTCTTTAGCTTCTTCTTCATAATATTGAAAAGGTGGGTGTTTCTAAACTCCCTACCAAATCTTGAATGGTACCAATATGGTTATCTCTCAGATAATTTCCCAAACCGTTAATCACTTCCATGGCTACGCTGGGATTTACAAAATGTGCTGTTCCAATCTGAATTGCTGAAGCTCCCACAATAATAAATTCCAAGGCATCATAGGTATTGAAAATCCCTCCTATTCCTACAATAGGAATGTTTACTTTGTTGTAAACCTCCCAAACCATGCGCAGGGCAATGGGTTTAATAGCAGGGCCGGACAGCCCACCGGTGATGTTCCCCAGTTTGGGGATCCTGTTATCTACATCAACAGCCATCCCAGTCAGGGTATTAATAAGAGAGAGCACATCTGCACCTGCCTCCTCTGCGCTTCGTGCAATTGTTGTAATGTCTGTAACATTAGGAGAAAGCTTTACCATGATAGGTAGTGAAGATGTTTTCCTGATCTTGCTCACCACTTTAAAGACTAGTCTAGGATCCGTGCCAAAGGAGATTCCACCCCTTTTTATATTGGGACAGGAAATGTTCACTTCCAGACCTTTGACGGCATCGATGCCTTCTAAGATTCTAGCAACTTCTCCATATTCTCTAAGTGTAGAACCAAAGACGTTGACAATAATGGGTATGCCAAACTTTTTAAGGTTTGGAATTTTCTCTTTAATCAGTGCCTTAACACCGATGTTCTGCAGGCCGATAGCATTGAGCATACCCCCTGTTGTTTCAACCAGACGGGGGGGGGGATTTCCTGAATGTGGTTTAAGAGAAATTCCCTTGGTAATCAAAGCCCCCAGATGGTCAATAGGAACATGCTCTTCATATTCCTCTCCATACCCGAAGGTGCCAGAAGCAGCCATTACCGGATTCCTCATTTTTAGGCCACCGATATCAACCGAAAGATCAACCTTTTTATGCAGTTGTTTCATAGGTTAAACCTTGCAAGGTGCTATTAAAACTACACTATACCTTCAATAAAATGCTCTTGTAATCCCAAAAGATGATATTGCTGTCAAAAACAGGCCCTTCTTTACATGCTCTTTGATAAAGTACTGCTCTGTCTCCTTCTTTATTCATTTCTGTTGGAACAGCACATCCCTGACACGCCCCTACTCCACAAGCCATTCTACTCTCTAACGAAACCTGACAGGGAATATCTTTGCAAAACGCAATCTCTGATAATGTTCTAAGCATGGGTAAAGGCCCACAGCCAAACAGCTTAAGATTTTGGGTCTCTAAAGGAGAGAGATTCCTTAAGAAATTCACAATTAGATCCGTAACCAACCCTTTAGTACCTAAACTCCCATCTATTGTGCTAACTGCCACCCTGGCTCCTATTTTTTTAAAGTCGTTAAGGCAAAGGATATCCTCCCTGTTCTCGCCACCGATAAAAACGAAGAGTTTGTCTGGGAAAGTGTTTTTGTCTTTAACCCCTTTTAGCACCTGGGCCAAAGAGAAGAGGGGTGCAACACCAATTCCCCCCGCCACTATGACAGCTGTTTCAATATCTTGTTCTAAATAAAAACCACTGCCCAATGGACCCATCAGATCAATCCCCTCATCCTTTTTCTTCTCAGACAGAACGATCGTTCCCTTTCCCACAATTTTATATAGAATCTCAATACAGGATGGGTTGTCATTATCTATATGTTTATCCCTTTCATGACATAATCTATGAATCCCGAAAGGACGACGCAGTAAAGGGTCAAGGAGTTCGGTTATTCTCACCATAATGAATTGACCCGGTTTCGCCCTGGAAGCTATTTCAGGACAAAGAATCCTCATCCGATAATAGTTTGAGGAAATCTTTCGATTAAAAATAACCCTTGCCATGAATCATTCCCTGTTAATTGTCTGGGACTTACAAAATAATTTTCCCAAGAACGTTTTGGATTCCATCTCCAGTACCATAACAACAGCATCTTCTCGGGTATCCGAGTAATATCCTTTTTTAATTCCTATCTGCTTAAATCCATATTTTTTATAGAGAGCTAATGCTTCCTTATTCGATCCTCTTACATCTAAAAAAGCTTTCCCCACACCTCTCTTAAAAGAGAAAAATAAGATGTGTTCTAATAAGCTCGTTGCAATCCCACACCTCCTAAAATTAGGATGGCAGGCAAGATTTAAAATGTGGACTTCCCCGCTGGCAAGCCAAATGCAGATGTACCCCAAGACTCTTCGTTTTTCAAAGGCATCAGATTTTACTAGGATAATTTTTGAGAGGTCAGAGTGAAGTTCCCTCAGAAAGAAGTTTTTCGACCAGGGGGTAGGGAATGAAAGCTGTTCAATTTCTAAAACCTCTTTTAAATCATCCGGTGTCATCTCCTCAACTTTAAAGCATCTTGTCGGTAGCGAATCGTGACTTTCTAGATACACATCAAGATTCCTTATTCTCTACTACTTTTCTTTCTAATATTTCACCTGCAGAGCGGATCCCCCCCTGACCACCAGATATAAGAATATCCACCAATTCACTTAAAGGAACATTTTGACTGCTGCATGCAGCTTCAACAATCATAGGAAGATTTGCTCCTGTTACTATCTCAGTTTTTCCCTTTTCAAGCAGAGATAAGCTTAGATTAGAAGGTGTACCACCAAACATATCAACCAGGATTAAAACACCGTCGCCATTATCGATACTTTTAACAGCAGCTAGAATTTTCTCTCTGGCCTTGTCAGGGTTATCATTGAGATTAATGGAAACAGCTTTAAAATTATCAAGATTGCTGTTGCTAATAATCCTGGCAGCTTTAAGTAATTCTTCTGACAACTTCAAGTGAGCAACAATGATGACTCCTACCATCCGAATACTCCTTATAAACAATTAGGTTTTTTCAAAGTCTCTATGAACGATTCTCAATTGATACTTTTTCTTTAAGAGATGCTTTTCCAAAAAGTTGATTACTGCAACTGATCGGTGTTGACCACCTGTGCACCCCACCCCAATATTGAGATAGGTCTTCCCTTCTCTTTCATACTGAGGAATCAAAAAATCGATTAGAGCAATAAATTTCTTCTGGAAACTTTCTGCGACCTCATTTTTCATCACATATTTATAAACTCTTTCATCATTCCCAGAAAAGTTCCGGAGTTCACTGACAAAGAAAGGGTTGGGTAAAAATCGAACATCCATAACCAGGTCCACATCATAGGGTATGCCAAACTTGTATCCAAATGAGGTGAGAATGATTGTCATCCTTCTTTCCTCAGGAAACTCAGAAAAGAACTGTGTAATCAACTCCCTTAATTGATGAACCGTAAAGCTTGAGGAATCAATGATCTCGCTGGCAAGCCTCCTGAGTCCTGACAGCTTATCCCGTTCTTCCTTTATCCCTTCTAGAACCGATCCTTTTTTCTCAAGTGGGTGTTGGCGTCGAGTCTCCTTAAAACGCCTTAGCAGTACCTCGTCACTAGATTCTAAAAATAAAATTTTAATTTTTTGACCTTTCTCCCGGAGATCCTTGAAGATATCAGGGTACTCTTTTAGAAAAGTTCCCCCTCTTACATCCATTACCATAGCGACCTTAGAAAATTCACCAGAGGAAGCCTTACAGAGTTCTATGAATTTCGGCAGCAAGGCAGGAGGCAAGTTATCTACACAGAAGAAGCCAATGTCTTCCAGAGCGCGTATCGCTGTGCTTTTACCTGAACCGGACAACCCTGTAATGATTATGATCGTTATATTTTGCATAACATCAACACTATAAACATCATCCAGGAAACAAGGAAGGAAAAATAATTGACGCAGAACAAATTACAAAGGAAAGTCCTTCACATAAGAACTACCAAATCCCTCACATCAAAAGGTAGCATAAAAACAATTAACTCTTAATATTTTTCGTCCTCTTCCAAAACGAGTTGAAAAAGATCTTCTTTGGTGTTTGCTTTCATACACCTTTTTCTAAACATCTCATTTTGTGCTATGCGAGAAATTCTAGCCAGTGCTTTCAGATGAGTTCCTGCCGAACTTTCAGGTGCTACCAGAAGAAAAAAGAGATGGCTCGGCTTATTATCCAGAGCACCAAAATCCACACCCTCTCTGCTCCGCCCAAAAACGGCTAGCATCCTATCAATGTTCTTTAATTTCCCATGAGGAACTGCTACACCATCATTAATTCCAGTGCTGCCTAATTTTTCTCTCTCCAGAAGAGCTTTTAGAAGCTCGCCTTCATCGACTTTTCCTTCACACTTGGCAAGATGTAACACCAATTCTTCCAAAACATTCTTTTTGGTTTTGGAGGTTAGATCCGCTATAATTACGCTCTGGTCTAAAATATCGGTAATTTTCATGGCTTTTCAAGGTTGGATTATTTTACATTTCAGGCTCAATAAGTCCATAATCACCATCTTTTCTATAATAGATGACGTTGACTTTCCTGTTAGAATCATTAATAAAAACTAAAAAGCCACTATTTAGCAAACTCAACTGATCGACGGCTTCCTCCAAAGACATTGGTTTGGCAAAGACATTTTCCGTCTTGATGATTTTGGGTTGTTGGCTTTCTCCTACGCTTTTTGAAGGCAAGGTATCATAATGACCGGTTACTTTCTGAGGTTTGACGTTGACCTTATGACTTTTTAGCTTCTCTTTATGCTTTTTCATTTGTCGATCTATTTTATCAACAGCCAAATCTATGGCAGAATACATATCGTCTGTTTCTTCTCTGGCATTGGCAGTTATTTTACCAGATTTGAGTATAATTTCTGCTGTATACCTGTGTTTCTCCAAAGAGAGAACGACATTGATCTCATTTTGATCACCAAAATGCTTCTTTACTCTGGATAGCTTCTCAATCACATATTCCCTCAATGAGTTGGTTGCTTCTAAATGCCTGAAAGTAACCGAAATATCTCCCATCTTAACATCCTCCCGATTCAATTTTCCCCGGTTGCGTGGGGAGTTGGTATTATATCCAATCAATGATCATGAGTTTGAAAATCTCATAGACGAAAACCTTCTCCTAAATAGACTTCCCTTGCTTTAGGACTGTTGATGATATCTTGAGCATTGCCATGTTCCAGGATTCTACCTTGTGATATGATATAAGCCCTGTCACACACTCCCAAGGTTTCTCTCACGTTATGATCAGAGATTAGAATACCGATACCTCTCTGTCTTAACTGGTCGATAATATTTTGTATGTCACTGACAGCAATAGGATCAATACCTGTAAAAGGCTCATCAAACAGAAGGAAGAGGGGGGATGTAACCAGGGCTCTTGTAATTTCCAACCTTCGCCTTTCGCCACCCGAGAGAACATAGGCCTTGCTCTTCGCAAGAGAGGAAATCCCTAGATCTTTTAAAAGCTTGTCTAACCTCTCTTGCATTTCATCCTTGCTAACATCAAGCGTTTGCAGAATAGCCAAAACATTCTCTTCTACGGTTAGTTTTCTAAATACGGAAGCTTCTTGCGGAAGATAAGTAATCCCTCTGCGGGCCCTTAAATACATAGGACATTCCGTAATATCTTCCCCATTAAAGTAAACGTTACCCGCATCGGGTTTGTACAACCCTGCAATCATATAAAAAGTAGTGGTCTTCCCAGCACCATTGGGACCCAGCAAACCCACAACTTCTCCTGTTTTTACATCCAAGCTTAGGGTATCAACCACCTTCCTATTATCAAATGATTTAGTAAATCCCTTTACCTCAAGCTTTTGCATTTCCCCTGGCTTTACAGCCCCTGTTTTCGAGTCGAAAGAGGTGAACGTGGCAAGTTTAATAACCACCAAAAAATACATCTAACTTCAGTAAGCTGTAACATTTCCAGGATGTTATCATAATGGATCCCACTGTTCAGACAAAATCTTCCAAACCCCGTTTTCCTTTTTTAGTATCAGAGACTTCATCCCATGATCAGAATACTCGTCAGATTGGTAATACTGCTCAAATTTCACTTTTGCCTGATTATCTTCCAAAACAATGTGTAGATTATTAAACACCAGTGAAATTCCATGGTATCTATTATTAAGGCGTTTTTTATAGGTTTCCCATCGATCCCAATCCATCCCCATCGAGGAAAACTCTTTGGAGTAACACTTCATATAGTTTTTCAGATCCTTGCTTTCCCAATTGTGCTTCCAGGCTGACACAAACTGTTGGATAGCTTCTTTTTTCACGCTTTGAGCACTCTCAAGAGACACCTTTTCCTTTGAGGCGGGTTCTTCTTTTTCTTCAGTTTTCTTATCTCTGACTTTCGGTCCAGGTGGAGGTGCTATCTCTTCTACCTGCTTGTCTTTTATCTTCTTGCTCTCCTTTACACTCTTAGGATAAATAGTAGAATCTACCTTTCCTTCAAAGAAAATTTTATCTTCTTTTAGTAAAACGGTAACTTTGTCACATGAAATAAGGTTGTCGTCCTGCCAGATCCTGGGATTTCCTGTCATCACAATTTTTTGCTCAGGGTTATAGAACACAATCTTTTCACCCGTAGCAATTCTATCCTCCTGCTTCATTTTGACATTTCCAATAGCTTCAATTCTTTGGATACCCCCTTTAGCCTTGTACTTAACTTTCATAATGTCCGAAAAGATGACCATATCCCCTTGTTTAGCTACTACATTATCCTTGAAGGTTACTTCATTTCTTTTGTTGTCAGCCTCCAAACTTTTAGAAGTAATCTTAACGGGTCTATCAGAATCGAAGGGAGAAGAAGAAGTGGGAACTTCAGCTTCCGGAATCTGTTCCACCAGGGTCTCTTCTGCCTCCTGTCCCTCAGGCAATACTTGGCCAACTGCTTCTCCTTCCTCCTCTATTTGAATAGTGGTTGGAGTAGCTGGCTGGATATCCATGGCAATTTTTACCTCTTCTGCTTTCTCTAAAGTTTCTTCTAACACCTGTCCTTCAGGCAATACCGGGCCAACTGCTTCTCCTTCCTCCTCTATTTGAATAGTGGTTGGAGTAGCTTGCTGGACATCCATGGCAAGTTTTATCTCTTCTGCTTTCTCTATGGTTTGCTCCTCTATTAATTCCGGTTCTTGAAGTTCAGGATAGGTGCTAGCCATTAGCAGAACTTTAGCATTGATTTTCCTGGCCATTTTCTCAATGAGGGAATTTAGTTCTTTGCTTTCAGTAAAATCTTTAGAAAAAGGAGGAGAACCTGAAGGGTTAAAGACATAAACATCCAGGCTTAGGTTATCGCCAATTCTGGTCAAGCTTCCAAGCACCAGAAACTGTGCCTCCAGTTTTTCAGAGATTATTCTTAACGTAACTTCATTGAAGTTAGGAGGTAATCCACTGTCCAGTACATTCTTAACGTCTGCTTGCTTTATAATCGATATCTGCTCCTCCTCAGCCATCTGAGAAGATAGTTCGCTCGCAATGGTATCCCCAAGGTGTTCCGTACCCTCACCACTATATATCTCAAAAGGAAGCACTGCAACTTGAGCTGCCATTTTAGCTACCGCAGAGGAAGCGATAAAGGGCAAGGTCATTACCATGATACTTATTGTTAAAAATCTCAAGATCATTTTTTCTCCAATGCCTTAACCTCCCCCAATATATACAACTTCTCCTTTTCCAAATCGACGACCATCCCCTTTCCGGTCATGTCAAGCTCCTTACCACTAAGATGAACCCTGTCATTTGTGAAAATTTTCCTCTCTTCTGCATTATACTCAAAGGAATCCGCTTTCACATGATATCCCTCTTCGGTTAACACAATAACATTGCCGGACACTTTAACATCCTTCGAATCTGTGTGGAGCTCCCCTTCATCAGCAGTCAGTTTATAAGCCTTGCCTTCACCAGAGAAGAAGGTTAATTCTATTGACTGAAGCACAACCTTGTTTTCACCCTTAAAATACTGAGCAGCTTTTGCATTGAGTTCCCACTCTTTTGATGCATTCTTATCAGTCTGTTCATAGTGGATGTCGCCAATTTGCATATCTACCCCTTTAGGGGGTAAACTATCCAAACGTATGGAGTCATGGGAAACGAGGGAGTTGCGTACTAGCGCTACCATGACCAGAATAAGAGTGAGGGAAGCAATTGCTATTAAGATAAATTTTACTTTCTTCATAAAAATTCCAAATGGTAGTGGTCATCTGTATCCTTTTAAGTACTAATCTATTTATTATACATTATACTTAACTTCAACTTTTCCGGTACTTATCAGTCACCTCCGCCCACTTATCTTGGGCCTTCAATAAGAGTTCGCAGATTTCTCTTACCGCTCCTTCTCCTCCCTTTCTACTGGCAGTGTAATCAACAACCTCCTTTACCTCCGGAATTGCATCCAATACTGTTGCTGAGAAACCAACCCTCCTTAGTACTGGTATATCTATAAGATCATCTCCTATAAATCCAACGTTCCTATCGTTAAGCTTTTTCTCCTTTAGTATTTTTTCGTAAACCTCTATCTTGTTCGTCACTTTCTGATAGACCTGTTCAATACCTAAATCCCGCGCCCTATGTAAAACCACCTCAGATTCTCTTCCAGTTATAAGAGCTACCTCCGTTCCGGAGCGCATCAGGAGTTTGATTCCATGACCATCTTTCACATCAAAAGCTTTGGTTTCTTCCCCTCTATCATTATACAATATTTTTCCATCCGTTAGGACCCCATCAACATCTAGAATGAGGAGCTTAATTGGTTTAAGCTTCTCATTGTTCAACTTTTTCATACTACTCCAGCTTTTAATAGATCGTGCATGTGGATAATACCAATGGGTCTTTGACTGCCATCTTCTATCAGGACAAAAAGTGAAGTGATTGAGAACTCCTCCATCATCTGTAAAGCCTTAGCTGCCAAATCACCTTTTGCAATGGTTTTAGGATCCCTTGTCATTATCGTACCAGCCTTACGATTAAACAAATCATCTTCTTTCTCCAAGGCTCTTCTCAAATCTCCATCGGTGATGATTCCAACAAACTTGCCTCCCTCATTACAAATTCCAGTTACCCCCAGTCTTTTGGAAGTCATCTCCAATAAGCCATGCTTCATCAAGGTGTCTTCCTTAACAAGAGGAATCTCATCCCCTTTGTGCATGAGATCTTCAACTCGAAGCAGCAGTTTCCTGCCTAGAGTCCCGCCAGGATGAAGCATTGCAAAATCATCCTCTTTAAATCCCCTTTTCCCCAGCAAGGCAATGGCAAGTGAATCGCCCATAGCCAACATTGCGGTAGTACTTGCTGTGGGAACAAGACCCAAAGGACATGCTTCTTGTTCAACTCCTGTGTCCAACACCACATCCCCACTTTTAGCTAAAACGGATTGCAGGTTACCAGTCATCACGATTAACCTTATTCCCAATCTTTTAATGATGGGTAAAAGCTGTATGATTTCCTGAGTTTCCCCACTGTTAGATATGGCTAAAACCACATCGCCTTTTGCAATCATTCCAATATCACCATGAATGCCTTCTGCTGGATGGAGGAAAAAAGCCGGAGTTCCCGTGCAGGCAAAAGTAGAAGCAATCTTTTGGGAAACGATACCAGACTTACCTATACCAATAACGATCACCTTCCCACTGCATTGATTGAGCAGACCAACAGCTTTAGGAAAATTCTCATCTATCTTTCCTTCCATATTCTTTATGGCTTCTGCCTCAATTCTCAGCACACGCTTCGCTTGGCGGATAACTTCCTCCTGATCCATGGAATAATCGTTCTCGCCCATACTCGAATTATCCTTGCTTATGTTTACTTCTAGCGTCTCGATATCTACGCAACTCATTGAAATACAAGATGTTTATTTAAAACAGAATTTCCGCTTCAAACATGGAATGAATAAATTAACCCATCATTTAAACTTCCCAATTGTGACAAGAGAAAACGATGTTAGGGCTCTATTTATATGTATCACTTTTAACCATTTTATCAATCGACTTTATCTGCTTAAGCAAGAACGGCAGTGAATCCAATTCTAGCATGTTTGATGCATCACATAAAGCACTATCCGGTTGTGAGTGAACCTCCATAAACAGTGCATCAATCCCGACTGCAGTAGCTGCACGGGAAAGATAAGATACAAATTGTCGCTGTCCATCCGAAGCAGTCCCTAACCCTCCTGGAAGCTGCACACTGTGCGTAGCATCAAACACCACGGGATAACCAATGTCTCGCATGATAACCAATGAGCGCATATCCGCAACCAGATTATTATAGCCAAAGGAAAATCCCCTTTCAGTAACCAGCACATTATGGTTGCCAGTTGAAATCACTTTGTCAATTATGTTCTTTGCCTCATAGGGGGACATAAACTGCCCCTTCTTAACATTAACTGTTCTACCCGCTTCAGCTACCTTAATGATAAAATCTGTTTGCCGGGAAAGAAAGGCAGGTATTTGAAGAACATCCAGAACCTCCGCTGCAGATTCTATTTCTTCAAATCGATGGACATCAGATAGTATAGGAATGCCGAGCTTCTTCTTCACCTCCTGAAGAATTTCAAGACCCCTTTCTAAACCAGGTCCTCGATATGAACTGAGCGAACTTCTGTTGGCTTTGTCATAGGAGGATTTGAATATATAAGGGATGGATAGAGAAGCTGTGATTTCCTTTAGAGCACTGGCAATATTAAGGGTACTGTCCAATCCTTCAATAACACAAGGACCAGCTATCAATACTAAAGGATTGCTGTCTCCAACAGGTATATTTTTTATTCTTATTTCCCTAGTCAATGACTACCCCTTATTAACCATTATATCAATAAAAAATGAGAGATGGCAAGATGAAAAAACCCAATTTATTAAAACCATATTTTATAACTCCATATTGACAATATGTCAATATGCTTCCTCAAGAATACTTCCTTAAGGATATTCCATAAGAACATATAGGCATAAAATCTTTTCCTCCTATGGATTTTAACCTGTTACTACAGGGTTGCTTTAATGAAATGTTTAAATAAGGGGTGGGGGGTTAAAGGACGTGATTTAAACTCAGGGTGAAATTGACAGGCCAAAAACCAGGGGTGTGAAGTAATTTCAACAATTTCTACTAGCTCACCACCAGGGGAGGTTCCACTCAATTCTAAACCTGCTTTTATAAAGTCTTCCTTAAAACTGTTATTAAATTCGTAGCGGTGCCTGTGTCTTTCGGAAATTTCCAGTTTTCTATAGGCTTCATATGCCTTCGTTTTCCTTTTCAATTTGCAAGGATAAGCCCCTAACCTCATTGTACCTCCTTTAGCAGCGTGCTCATCCCTTTTCTGGATTGTTTGATTTTTATAGTCAGTCCATTCCTTTAACAGGTAAATAACTGGGTATGGAGTATGGGGATCAAATTCCTCACTGTGAGCTCCTTTAAGCTTACAAACATTCTTGGCAAATTCTATCACAGCCAATTGCATACCAAGACAAATACCCAAAAATGGAATTTTATTTTCCCTGCTGTATCGTATGGCTTCTACTTTACCTTCAATCCCCCTGCTACCAAAACCCCCGGGGACGAGGATTCCATCTACATCACAGAAGGTATCACCTGTGCCATCTTTTTCAATCTGTTCTGAGTCAACAAATTTTAAATTGACCAGGGTTTCATTAGCAAGGCCACCGTGAAATAAAGCTTCGTTTAAACTCTTGTAAGAATCTTCCAAATCAACATATTTACCTACAATGGCAATGGTAGTAGAGAACTTCGGTTCTTTCAACCTTTTTACAATCCTCCGCCAGGAATCCAAACGGGGAGATCTTGTCCAAATATTGAGCTTCTCAACAATTTTTTCATCCAACCCTTCCTGATGAAAGAGAAGCGGCACTTCATAGATATTCTCTACATCTTTTGCAGTAATAACCGCATCCTTTTCAATATTACAAAAGAGGGCGATTTTTGCCTTTATTTCATCGGAGAGAAAGCGATCGGTTCTGCATAATAAAATGTCTGGTTGTATTCCTATTTCTCGAAGCTCTTTCACGCTATGCTGAGTGGGCTTGGTCTTCAGCTGACCTGCTGTATTGACAAAGGGAACAAGCGTAACATGAATATAGAGCACATTTTCCTTGCCTAAATCCCCTTTTAGCTGTCTTATTGCTTCTAAGAAAGGTAACGATTCAATGTCTCCTACTGTTCCCCCAATTTCAACGATGATTACATCCACGTCATCGGAAATTTTTACAATGTTCTTTTTTATCTCATCTGTGACATGGGGAATGACCTGCACGGTTCCTCCAAGGTAATCCCCATTTCGTTCTTTGGTTATAACGGCATCATAGATCTGTCCTGTGGTAAAATTATTATCCTTTCCCAGTTTAGCTGTAGTAAACCTTTCGTAATGTCCAAGATCTAAATCCGTTTCTGCACCATCATCCGTCACAAAAACTTCGCCATGCTGAAAGGGATTCATTGTCCCAGGATCAACATTTATGTATGGATCAAGTTTTTGAAGTGTGATTTTTAATCCTCTGGCCTCAAGGAGGGCGCCAATCGAGGCTGATGCCAGTCCTTTCCCCAGGGAAGAAAGTACACCACCTGTAACAAAAATTAACTTTGATTTCATGTTAAATACCCAGCTAGTTCCAGCAGATGGTTAATGATTGTCTGTCAGCTCCCAAGCTCATTAATCCTTTTAATAACCCGCTCTACATCTTCTGATGTGTCTACTCCTATGGAATCATATTCTGTACAAACCAGCTTGATTCGATAGCCATTTTCCAATGCTCTCAACTGCTCAAGCCTTTCTTGTCTTTCCAAAGGTGAAGGTTTTAGTGCAACAAATTTCATTAAAAATTCGTTTCTATAGACATAGAGACCGATATGTTTAAATCCTATGGGTGCGGGTACATCCTCGTCTTCAGTGGAGCAGTACGGTATGGGAGAACGGGAAAAATATAAGGCATAATCATCGTAATCCGACACCACCTTTACCACATTGATATCTACAAGCTGTTCTATCTGCCTTATTGGTGACTTTGCTGATGCCATGTAAATGTCCGGGTTATCCACAACTAGCCCTACCACCTCATCAATCAACCCTGGCTCTATAAGGGGCTCATCTCCCTGGAGATTGACTACAATATCACAGGCAAGATGATCGGCAACTTCTGCTATCCGGTCTGTCCCGCTTAAATGACTGGAAGATGTAAGTTCAGCCTTCCCACCAAAACCGATTACAGTTTCTAAAATCCTCCTGTCATCAGTTGCCACAATAACCTGGTCAACCAATTGAGCCTTCTGAGCTGACTCATAGACTCTTTGAACCATGGGTTTGCCAGCAATATCTATCAGCGGCTTCCCTTGCAGCCTGGTAGAAAAATAGCGGGAAGGTATGATGGCTACGGTATTCATTCTATAATGGATATCATAAATAAAACAATCTGAAGGCCATGGTTTTCCATTCCAGCGACTATACTACATTAACCTTAAAAGTCAAGAAGTGTATTGGCAACAAAGGGCTTGCATATTGTGAGTCATGGATAGCGGATGGGCTATCTTGCTTTTCTTCTGATTGCGCTTACTGCAACCGCAAACAGGAGCAAGATTAACACTATTATCCATCCTCCATAGGGTGGTAAAATGAAAGAGAGAAGAGTCGTATGAATCAAAAGCTTGGCGAAATTTCCTGATGGTACTTCATCCTGAGCGACAAGAGCAACCTCCTTTAGTGATTTCCCTTTCATGGTGATTTTCAATTCCCCTATCTTTTCTCCTTTCTCTATAGGGGCAAAAATTCTTTTGGGAATTTTCTTAATCAAGGAGGGGATCTGCTCTTCTCTAAGAGGGATTGTAACAATACCGGGCTTATCTGTTATGAGGTAAACATGATTGGACTTCCCCTTCCAGACACTCACCTTTTCTATAACTTCATTCTCATCAAACATCTTTACAGTAGAGAAGTTTTTAAAACCATAGTTTAGCAGTTTGAATGCCTCATTCTCCCTTGTTCTCTGATTTTTTGCTCCCATCACTACAGCGATAAATCTTTGATCATCTCTTTTGGCTGTAGCAACCAGGTGAAAACCAGCTGTATTATCAATCCATCCTGTTTTTAAACCATCTACTCCTTCATCTAACCAAAGCAGTCCGTTTCTATTGTGCTGGGTTATCCCCCCGAAAGCGAATTTCCTGATAGAGTGAATCTTTAGCGCTTCGGGATGGTCTTTTATGTAATGATAGCTTAAGATTCCTATATCCGAAGCCGTGGTGTACTGACCTTTTGCAGACAGACCATTGACATTTTTAAATTGGGAGTGAACCATTCCGAGGGAGCCTGCTTTCTCATTCATTCTGGCAACAAAAGCTTCTTCCAAACCTGCTAAGTACTCTGCTACAGCAACACAGGCATCGTTTCCAGAAATAGATGCTATCCCTTCTAGAAGTTTTTTAAACTCTACTCTTGTATCTACCTCGACAAACATTTTTGAACCTTGGGTTGCCCATGCTTTTTTACTGATTAGCACTTTATCTTCTGGTTTGACCAATCCCATGTTCAATGCATCATAGGCCAAATATAATGTCAGAAGTTTAGCAAGACTTGCTGGAGCAATCTCTTGCTGCGGATTTTGTTCAAATATGATCTGGCCAGACAAGGCGTCAAGAAGAACCGCAGCCTTAGCATCCACCTTAAAGAGTGGTGGGGTAGAGGCACCGGCTACTGGTAAAAACAGGAATTTGTGTATCCATAAGATGAAAAGTAAAATGAAGATAATTTTTCTGTCTGCTCTATTAATTATTCTTTCCATATAATTGCTTCCCAATTTTTTCTAAATAAAAATATTTCACGATATGATAATTGCATTAAAGACAGATCGCTGCGAGAGAAGTATTTTATAAGACAAATTTATTTAGTCAAGTGAAAAGGTTCTGGAATTTCCT
>RCNB010000413.1_pt1 | contig 29973 bp, 27 predicted proteins | sample 2041321 | NCBI WGS metagenome assembly RCNB01 (sample SAMN09708232, study PRJNA481090) | Marine sediment metagenome, whole genome shotgun sequencing project. | reverse complement strand
CATATGCTGATTCAAACGCCTGATGCGAATCTATCCAGATTCATGCGTCATGTAAATGGTGTATACACGCAACGATTCAACCGGCTTCACGGGTGTGACGGACACCTATTTCGGGGACGTTACAAGTCGATACTGGTGGATGAAGATGCTTATTTGTTACAACTGGTAAGATACATTCACCGAAATCCTCTTGAGGCCGAACTGGTTGACAAGCTTGTTGCGTATGAGTGGAGTAGCCAGTAAAGGAGCGGGGTCACATTTGACAAGGTCAGTTCCTTTACTATCTTCATGATAACTTTTTCGAGCTTTTTGCTATTCTTCTGTTTTACCCGGATTCTTCGACTCGTCTGGGTTACACCTAACTGGCTTACACAAAAACGCGCTCCGATTTCCCTTAGTTTCTTATTGCTATATTGGCGCTTGCAACTGTACCGACAGCCACTTTACGACATGCCTGCGAAGTGAGAGGTGACGCCACCTTTCTTTTGCCACTATCCCTTCGTCTTAATCAAAGCTTTTCCAATGTTATTGACAGGGCAAAGGCCTTCCTGATAAATCATGGCTGGCAGAATTCGCATTGGGGCATTGATTTCAGGTGGCGGGTCTAATCTACAGGCCATTATCGATGCCTGCAACTCAAAACGAATAGACGGAAAGGTCGTCTTCGCGGGTGCAGACAAGCCTGATTCGTACGGGCTAAAAAGGGCGCAAGAAAACGGTATCCCCACGTTTGTTGCTGATTATAAAACAATCATTTCACAGGTCCAAGACGACTCTATGGACAAGTTGCTTCCGGGGGATTTTGACCTGGAACAAATAATTGCCTCTCAGCAGTTAATATCGGAGTCCTTTGACGAGGAGAGACAAACCAGGTATTTTCGTGTGCGGGCTATTTGTGAGGCGGCGCTCCTTAAGGAAATGGCTCCCTATCCCTTTGATCTTTTAGTTTTGGCCGGCTTTATGCGAGTACTAAGTCCCTATTTTATAGATCGAGTAAATACAAACCCCGAAAAGCCGCGGATCATGAATATCCATCCTGCCCTCCTCCCGGCATTTCCGGGTGTAGACGGCTATGGGGATACATTTCGTTACGGTTGCAAGGTGGGCGGATGTACTGTCCATTTTCTTGATTATGGCCAGGACTCCGGGCCTGTTATTGGACAGAAAAGCTTTCGGATCACACCTGACGATACCCTTGAGTCTGTCCGGGCGAAGGGACTAAATCTTGAGTGGGAACTCTATTGTGAGTGCATTCAACTCTTTGCACAGAACCGCCTAAAGGTGGCCTACAAGAGCTGGACGTTGAAGGACGGAAGCATTCTTAGAAGAAAAGTGGTTGAAATTTCAGCTTGATTCAAGTTATACAGAAACACCTGCAACGAATCTCTAACCCTTGACGAGGGAGGTAACACTATGCACGTCGGTCGGGTTATGCGCACTAATCCAGTTACGGTATTGCCTGATACTTCGCTGGTAAAGGCTAAGGATATCATAGCGGAAAAGCAAATTAGGCATCTTCTCGTAGTGGACAAAAAGGGCCAATTCGTAGGGATCGTTTCTGACAGAGACCTTAAACAAAGTTGGGCTTCTCCAGCCACGACCCTGAGTGTCCATGAGCTAAATTACATACTCAAACAGCTTACTGTCGATGTGATAATGCAAAAAAAGATTATTACCATTTCGCCGGATACGACCATTGAGCGCGCAGCCAGCATTATGCAACAACACAGGATTAGTGCGTTACCAGTCGTAGAGAAAGAAAAACTCGCCGGCATTATCACGACCAGCGATGTCATGGAAGTATTGCTTGAGGCCATAGGTATTGACAGGGATAGTTTCCGTTTCACTGTCCTTGTCAAGGACCGCATTGGCGCTGTGGCAGAGGTATCAAAGATATTGCAAGACGAAGGTATCAACATCAGAAGCCTGATAACCTGGCCTGAAAAGAAACACCCGGGTGTATACCAGCTTGTCTTGAGGGTGTCCGCCGCAGATGAACAAAAGGCTGTTTCGGCTTTGTCGGAAGCCGGATTTTCGGTACTTACTGAATACGTACAAGATTTAACGCCGTATTTGCCAAAGGCATAGTGATGGATAGCACAATAAAAAAGGGCGGCCAAGCCGCATGCTGGTAGGCCTATAGGGATTGTCCGTGCCCACTGGTAAAAAGACCATACTACTACTTTATGCTGATAAGTATTATTTGGTAAATCCGGTCTATCCTTTTGGGCTGGATATTATTGCCAACCACTTGAAGAATCAAGGCCACAGCGTAGAGATCGAATCGCCTTTCCTTCCGGACCTTAATTGCAAAAAAAATGTAAGCAATGTCATCTCTCAATTCAAACCGGACTTTGTTGGCCTTTCGATACGAAACATTGATACTTGCATGTCTTGTGAACAATATGGGGACTGGCAAGGGGAAGACTATCGGACCTTCTATTTTCTCCCCCAGATAAAAGAGATCGCATCTCAGATAAGGAGACAGAGCCCCAACATACCTGTTGTGGTAGGGGGCGGCGCCTTTACTGCATCACCCCACGCAATACTTGAATACCTTGGACTAGATTACGGGATTGTCGGGGAAGGAGAAATCCCCTTTTCGCGATTTATAGAAGCTTTCCCCGGAGAAGAAAAGATCTCTCAAATCCCCAACATGGTTTATCCTTATAAAAATGGTTACAAGGTCAACTACCGCAGGCCTTACAGATTTGAATCTTCTTTTTGGTTGAAACAAAGGGATCACAAATTCAACTATGCCTGCCGGACCACCGGAATCCCTGTACAGGTTAAACGGGGTTGTCATCACAGATGTAGCTATTGCATAGAACCCTTGATTGAGGGAAGGGAGTTCGTTTTCCGAAAGATCGATGATGTCATTCATGAGCTCAAGGTTATCGTGCGCGGGATGGAAGAAGCCAGCACGGTTTTCTTTGTTGATACAGAGTTTAATGTCCCCAATTTGAGCTATTGTTCCGATCTTCTAAAGGCTATTGTTCAAGAAGGGCTTGGTGACTGTTGTCGATTCGTAACACAACTTATACCTAAACCGCTGGATGAAAACTTTGTTGAACTTCTTGCCGAAGCCGGTTTTTCCGTAGTCTTTTCCTGTGAGAGTTTTTCCAACGAAGTCCTACGAAAAAACTATATACCTTACCGTAAAAAAGATATCATAGAGGCCATTGAGATATGCGATAGAAAAGGGCTGCCTTGCACAATATCTCTAATCTTTGGGCTTCCTGGAGAGACCCGGGAAACGATGGATGATACGCTGGTAAACATGGCTACATATCCCGCAAGCCCGATAAGAAAGTATGAATATACTGTTGGGGGAAGAGTCTATCAGGGAACACCTTTGTGCGAGTATGTCGAAAAAGGAAATCAGCCCGAAAACCTTTACGGGACCAAATCCGATGGGTACTTGCTGCCCTACTACTATTGTGCGCCCTTAAGTCCTTTTAAAGTGAGGGACTATGTTAAGGAGAAATTTCCGGATCTCTTGTGTTATGACAATAAATACGAGCAGAAAAACCGGCACGGTCTTGCCCTTTGCTATTTGTGTGATCAGGCCCTCTGGAAAGATGTTGTTCAAGGCTTTCGGGAAAGTGATGTAGACGTTCAGTCTGCCAGCTACGACTACCTTTTTAAGCGACTGGCTCAAGCCGAAAGAACGGATGATGCCAGAGCTATTTCCACAGCCTTTTTGACCAATTTGGAAAATTACAGTCCCGCTGATCCCGGGCAAGCCAACGTAGTAAGATTCTATCTTGGCTGCTTGTAAGTCCTCAAAAAGTTCGGGGTATACGATTAATATAGACCGTGGTTATTGAGAAGATACGGCTGCCTCAGGTAGCCCTTGGAAAATGTGCAAAAATGATACGCTTAACCACCATAGTTGATAACACTGCAACTGGGTCGGGCCTAAGGGCTGAGCACGGCCTGAGTGTTCTTGTGGAGACTGAAAAAGATTGCCTCCTCTTTGATACAGGACAAACGGATTGCCTTATCCGTAATGCAGAGGTTTTAGGTGTAGACCTATCCCGTATCAAAAAGGTCGTGTTGAGTCATGGGCACTATGATCATACCGGCGGCCTGATATATCTTTGCGACTATGCTACTAGTCCTATTGTCTATGCCCATCCGGAGATCTTCAGACAAAGATATGCAAAGTCCGGTGACAATCTGCGGTATATAGGAATGGAAAAACGCACCCTTTACGAGGAACATGGGGCAAGATTTGTCTTAAGCAACAGATCTGTCGAAGTCATCAAAGGTGTCTACACCACCGGGTTTGAAGAGATGACCACCGATTTTGAAGAGGTGGACAAAGGCTTTGTCTACAAAACCGGGACGGAATACAAAAAAGATGATGTGCCCGATGACATGAGTTTGGTTATTGATACAAGAAAGGGTCTGTTTCTCCTCTTTGGTTGCGCTCATCGGGGTATTATTAATATCATTCGACAGGTGGAAAAGAAATTTGAAAAGGAAGTGTTCGGTTTTATTGGAGGAACACACTTAGGCCCCGCAAGCGAGATCCAGAAAAGGCGTACAATGGAGGAACTAAAAGGAATGGATTTGAAAATCATCGCTCCGCTGCATTGCACGGGGTCTTCGATGACGGCAAGATTTCAAGATGAATTCAATAATAGTTTTGTCTCCAGTAACGCAGGCGCGGTAATGGAACTGGATTAGGAAAAAATAAAAAAGAAAGGAAGTGCCAATATGGCCCAAAGAGATTCTATACCAGCTCCTAACTTCATCCGCAATATCATCGCCGAAGACTTGAAGGCAAACAAGAACGAGGGGCGGGTAATAACGCGATTCCCTCCAGAACCGAACGGCTATCTTCATATTGGACATGCAAAGTCTATCTGCCTTAACTTTAATCTCGCCGCTGAAAATGGGGGCACATGCCACCTACGCTTCGATGATACCAATCCAAGCAAGGAAGAGATTGAATATATTGAGTCGATAAAAGAAGACGTGCAATGGCTGGGGTTTAACTGGGGTGAGCATCTTTACTATACATCCGATTATTTTGAAAAACTGTTTGACTATGCCGTACGGTTGATCAAAGACGGAAAGGCATATGTTGACAGCCTAAGTGCGGATGAGATCAGAAAATATCGTGGCACTTTGACTGAATCGGGAAAAGACAGCCCGTATCGCGACCGTTCTGCAGAGGAAAACCTGGATCTTTTTGAGCGCATGCGGGCGGGCGAATATGAAGACGGCGCCCATGTACTCAGGGCAAAGATTGATATGGCATCACCTAATCTCAATATGCGAGATCCAACGATGTATCGTATCAGGCGAGCAGTACATCACAGGACTGGCGACAAGTGGTGCATCTATCCAATGTACGATTTTGCCCACTGTCTTTCAGATTCCATAGAATGGATCACGCACTCCATCTGCACGCTGGAGTTTGAGGACAATCGCCCGTTGTATGATTGGTTCTTAGAAGAGTTGGGGGTTCATCATCCGCAGCAAATCGAGTTTGCACGTCTCAATCTGACTCATACTGTTTTGAGCAAGAGAAAGCTAATAGAATTGGTGAAGGGGGGACATGTAACCGGCTGGGATGATCCACGGATGCCTACTATATCCGGGTTGCGTAGGCGTGGCTACACGCCCGAGGCTATAAGAGACTTTTGTGAACGAATCGGGGTTGCCAAAAGAGATAGTATGGTTGACGTGGCATTACTTGAACATTGCCTGCGTGAAAACTTAAACAAGAAATCTCCCCGTGTGATGGCTGTACTGAACCCACTCCGTGTGGTTATAGACAATTACCCTGAAGACCAAGTGGAGGAATTAGAGGCAGAAAACAACCCGGAAGACCCGGACATGGGAACGAGGAAGGTTCCCTTTTCCCGGGAGCTTTATATCGAGCAGGAAGATTTTCGCGAAGACCCGCCGAAGAAATTTTTCCGCCTGGCGCCAGGACGCGAGGTCAGATTGAAACATGCCTACTATGTTACGTGTGTAGGCGTCATCAAGAACGAAAAAACAGGCGAAGTGGCCGAACTCCACTGTACATACGACCCCGAAACGAGAGGTGGTTGGTCTAAAGATAGTCGCAAGGTCAAGGGGACATTACACTGGGTTTCGGCCGCTCATGCCCTAAAGGCCGAAGTTCGTTTGTATGACCACCTCTTTTTGAAGGAAAACCCCAACGAGGCAAAAGATGGCGCAGATTTCAAGGCCCATCTGAACCCGGATTCACTTGAGACGTTAACAATGTGCCGGATAGAACCGAGCCTGGCCGACGCACAACCGGCAAGCCGTTATCAGTTCTTAAGGCAGGGTTATTTCTGTCTCGATTCCGTAGACTCATCGCCTGGTTTACTTGTGTTTAATCGAACAGCGACGTTACGTGACACATGGGCGAAGATTCAAAAAGCGCAGAAGAAGGGGTAAGCAGTGTCCATCCGATTCAAAGGCATTTGTTGTGTTGAAAAGTAGTCATAATATTAAAAAACGTGAGGGGTTATAAAATAAAGATCTTGTCCCGACTAGTTGATGTAAAGGGTTGTTTTGAAAGATGAACATTGAACATCGAACGTCCAACGTCGAATGAAAAACAAACATCCAACCGCGAATATTCAACAGCTATTTGTTGTTTCTTCATCTTTTCCCATTCAATATTCAATGTTGGACGTTCGATGTTGGACGTTCATTTTTTTCATCAACCTTCCACAGTTCATCTGTCATATTTCCAATTCCAACATATCCTCTGCCAGTACAAGAGGGCCTTCATACGATTTCCTGCATTGCGAAAAGATGTCTACAGCGTCACATTCGGGGTAAAAGTGGGTGAGTACCAGCTTTTTCACGTTGGCTTTTGTGGCAATCCTTCCGGCCAAAGAGGGTGTAAGGTGGCCGGAAACCTTTATTTCGTCGGGGAGTGCAGACTCACAGATCAGAAGGTCTGCATCCTTGGCCAATGTTACAAGGTTTTCACACACATCCGTATCTCCTGAATAGACAAAGGAACTGCCATCTGGTGCAGTAATCCGGTAGGCCAGGCTCTGGTCTGTGTGGTTCATGGGGAGACTATCTACCTCAAAGTTACTGCAATCAAGGTGATCACCGCCGTTGTTGTCAAGTTCTACAATATTCATAATTCCATCTTCAAGTTCTATCCATTCGCCATAGGCCAATTTCAATTTTTCGTAAAAGTCCGAAAACCCTTTGGCTGCCACAACAGTAAGGGGTTTTCGTCGCCTGTGACTTTCCGGATACTTTGTGGCAAACAAAAAGGGGACCAGCTCGCCGGTATGGTCCGGATGAAGATGGCTGTAAAAGATGTGTGATATCTTGTCGATCGTAACCCCAGCCCTTAGGAGGCCTCGCATTGTGCCGGCGCCGGAATCAAGAAGGAGGCGGGCTCTATCTATCTGAGCCAATACAGAGCAACTGCTTCGCTTTAAGGAGGGAACACAGGTGCCAGATCCTAGAATGGTTATTTTCATTGTTACATCAAACCCCTGGCTATCGTCAGCACTTTATACACTACTGCGCCGGCGATATAGGCAATGTCCTCAGTAGGAAGATATGATGAGACGGAGGCATCAAAATAGACGTTACCTTCAGGTGGAAATTCTTCATCCCCTTTCCAAAGAGAGAGAACCACAGGCACTCGAGGCAATGGAATAACCTTTAAGGCAATGTCTCCAGGCGTCTTTGCAATTTGTCCTATAGTTTGCGCCACCTGTTCCAAGATTGATGGTGTTTGACCAATCGATCTTACAAGGGGTGTGATAGCCCGTTTCACGAAAGATGGGTAGTAAAATGGGCCTGAGGGTACTTCTCGGAAGGTAATCCACCTATTTTCCACTGGGGCACCGGAAGATGTAATCAAATAGTGAAGTAGAAGTACCTGATCGGGAAGTTTTATGGATACATCATCATTTACAAAAGCAATGTTTCCATCGGAGATACTGAGACTGTATATATGCCCAAGATATGGAATTGCGACCCGCCTTTGGTGAGCGCCGGCTCCTTCAACTGAAAGTCCCGTCATGGCACAGCATTCGTCTATGTCAAGTCTTGCCAGCGTATCAAGGGCAAGCGCGCGCGCCGCCTTGTAGTCTTGTTCAGTTGGCATGTTGTGGTTCCTTGTTTTTTGAGAACTTACTTTCTTACAAGCTCTTCAAGTGCCCCGTCAATCTCGGGATAATGAAACGTAAATCGATGCTTCATGAGCTTTGCAGGCATTGCCCTTTGGCCCTCTGATAGGACAGAACCAAATTCTCCCAGTACAAGTCGCAACATGAACGCCGGCGTTCTAAAAAAAGATGGCCTTGATAGCGCCTTTCCAAGGGCCTGGGCTAATACCTTGTTTCGTACAGGGTTCGGTGTGCAAAGATTTACCGGGCCATGGATTTCCTTTTGGTCAAGGAAAAACAGAAAGGCGCTTGTCAGGTCTTCCATGTGAATCCATGGAAACCACTGATTGCCATTTCCGAGGGGCCCTCCAACAAACCTTTTGAATGCCGGAACCATTTTCCCGAGGGCTCCGCCGGTTTTGCCGAGAACAATCCCGAATCGGGTTATGATCACCCGGATACCTTTGTAAGCCGCCTTTTGGGCCTCATCTTCCCAGTCTACACAAAGCCTTGCAAGAAAATCGTTTCCGGCCCCAGTCTCTTCCGTAAGCTCCTCATCACCATAAAAACCGTAGTATCCTGCCGCGGAGGCGCTGCAAAGGATGGTATTGTTTCCCTTGACCATGGCCTCCACCACATTTTGCGTTGTAAGGATCCTGCTATCATGGATGAGTTTTTTTGTCTTGTCATTCCAGCGCGTGAAGATAGAACTCCCTGCAAGATTTATAACCGCATCCTGATGGGCTACTTCCTCCTGCCATGTGCCTTGAGTGGTGGTGTCGGCAGCTATATATTCTACTTCATTGGGTGTATGAGCCATGCGATGAGGGTCCTTACCAACAACTGTAACCGAATGGCCTTTTTCAATGAAGCGGATTGAAAGCTGCGTTCCTATAAACCCAAGCCCTCCTGTGATAAGAATCCTCATCGTTGTCTCTTTCTCCTTCCCCACCCAATTGAGACTGCGAGATACATGGGTGAAGAATTTATTAGCATTGAATTTACGGTATTCTTGCGCTAAATTCACCTTTCGTCAAGATTGGAAATCATTATAGTTATGACTAAGAAATTCATACATCATTTTTTCTATTACTGGTTTCCTGTTATTATCTATTGTCTTGTTATCTTTATCCAATCTTCCTATCCAGTCCCCAAAGAGACCCCGGATTGGCCCTTCAAAGATAAAGTCCTTCACCTGGCAGGCTATTCTGTGTTGGGCGTATTGTTTCTACGAGGATTTAGGAATTCAAGGCTTAAAAATCGCCATAAGCTGATAATCGTGATTAGCATCCTGTCTACAGGAATCTACGGATTAACAGATGAATGGCACCAATATTATGTCCCATTAAGGTCTGCCGAGGCATTGGACCTCTTGGCGGACTTTCTTGGCGGTATGTTTGGGGTATATTTCTACCACCGGATTTTGGAAAAGCACCCTGCAATTGGACATCTTTAACGGTTTCGCAAAAAGTCGAAAAACGCCTTTTTACTCAGCGGGGGAGGGCTACCCATCCCCCGCCATTTGAAGTGAATTCAAATGGTTCCACCCCAACCCCAGGCCGGGGCTTAACCTCCCTCGGCCTGTTGATGGACTTTTTACAAGTCCATCAACTTTGATATCCCTATATTGATCAGTCTGTTGATCAGTTTGCGTGCCTTTCCCAACAGTCCTTCCGCTTTCTTCAAAAACACTCAATATTGAGTACGATTTATCTTTATTTTTGAGAAAAAACATGGTAAAGGCAGCAGAATTAGGGGATTTAGAAACATAAAAGGAGGAATTTCCTTGTATGAGCCATGAAATCGAAGACGTAGGCGGGGGCGGAATTCTGGCAAATAAGCCTTTGTGGATTGGTATAGGGGCAGCAATTTTTATCCTGGTCGGCTTCGTGTTGCCTACCCCTCAGAGTGTGGTTGACATTATAGAGAAATTCGGGTTTGCCGAAAAGATGATCGACTGGGAGATTGCCCATGACGTTCAAGGTGCCGCCAATAAGGCAATGATCGTCCTTGGGATCATCCCGATGGCAATTATCTATTTTGCTACTGAGGCCCTGCCGATTGGACTCACAGGCATCCTGATGCCGACGCTGGCCTATTTTCTCCATCTTCTTCCTCGTAACATGATTGGGAAGACCTTTGCAGGTGATGCGCCCATGTTCCTGCTCGGTGTCTTGGCGATGGGTGTGGCCGTTGTAGATGTTGGTTTGCACAAGCGGCTGGCCAGTTGGCTGCTTGGCTGGACTAAAGGATTTCTTGTACCCATTTTTGTCTTGTGCATAAGCATGTCGACTATTGGATCCTTTATCTCCGCGCATGCCATGTGCGCTTTTATGACTCCAGTGATGGCGGCAGTCTATTTTGGTGCGGTATCGGCAAAGAGTAAGGGAGGAAAGATCGAACATGACCCGGCACTTGCCAAATTCTTGATGTTTGCCCTTTGCTTTTCTTTGAATGTCGGCGGAATCGGCTCCCCAGCCGCTGGAGGCCGTAACGTCATCATGATGGGGTTTTGGAGCGAGTATAATGTGCCGATGGACTTTTTTACATGGATGAAATACGGTTTCCCGCTGGTGCCGTTTTTGGGCCTAATGGTGGCTGTTTATATGTTGGTCTTTTTTGGTAGAAAGATAAAGACCAAGGACCTAACACCCGGGCTTGCAGCCATCAAGGAAGAAACCAGAAAAATGGGCAAGATGACGTATGCGGAATATGTCACCTTCGGGATGCTTCTTTTGATCCTACTCCTCTGGATTGTTGGCGGCGAAGAACTCGGGCTTGGAGGCCCTTCACTTCTTGCACTCCTGATCCCTGTCGTATTTAAGACAACGGACTGGAAGAAGATCTTGGGCGGCATCTCCTGGGATGCCTGGTTTATGTACTGTGGCGCCCTAACCCTTGGCGCCCTTCTCAAAGAGAGTGGCGCAGCCATGTGGTTGGCAAAATCATTTTTGAATATCCTTGGTTCTGTTGGTATGGATCAGGGCTTCGGCCTGTGGGTTGGCCTTTCCGGCCTTTCCGGCCTAATGACAAACTTCATGTCCGATGCGGGCACCACCGCACTGCTCGGACCAATCGTAATCCCGATGGGTATTATGACCGGTGTTGCGGGAGAGCCTTGGGCAGTGGGACTGGCCGTAGCCTTTGCCACCTCGTTTGCACATTTTCTTATTGTCGGAACACCGAATAACGCCATTGTTTACGGTCTGGGCATTTATCCTGACACCGGCGAGAAAATGATCCATCCCATGGATTTTATAAAGTACGGCTTTGTCCTCTTTCTCCTTTCCATGGCTGTAGTCTGGATCCTCGGATTTTTGGTCGTTTACAACATCGTTGGATTTCCTGAAGGCATACTTGAAACAGCCCAAGGCGTGTTGCAAGCAGGGGCTAGATAGCCCTTGAGATCATAACTTTACTGAGTTGAGGAGGATATCATGCCCCAGTGTAAGAAATGTGACAAGAAAGGCCTTTTCCTCAAGATCGAAGGTGATACAGGGCTTTGCCTTTCGTGCAACGAGAAGTTTGCCGGAGAGGGCAAGGTGCTGACCGAAAAGATCATAGAGGCAAAGAACAAGGTTAGTGGCGCCAAAGATCCCGAAGAAAAAGCCGGCGCATGCAAGGCTATCCAACAATATGGAAACGAGTTGCTGGCCCTGCACAAATCATATAACCTACAGCCGAGCCAAGAACTGTTGGATTTGATTGAAACCTATAAGAAAATGGTTTAGACTGTTCTCAAGGCAGAAGCCGTGATTCTTAAATGATGCCGGGCTTGTGCAAGTTAGGAGGAAATATGGAAAGAAAGAAGGTTAAGGATCTCGTAATTCCTATAAGTGATTATCCCCATCTGCCTTATTGGGGCACCCTGAAGGAGGCGATTGTCCAACTCAGTGTAGCCTATGAAACCGGTCATCATACCGTGTTGGTTTTCGACGAGTCCTATAAACTTGTGGGTATGCTCCTAGAAAGAGATGTTCTAAAGGGGCTTGAGCCCAAGTTTGCCCAGCACTACGAGGATGGGGTATCCATATTGTGGGATGAGTTGCTCGATAGTGGGCTGGAAAAACAGCTTGGCCAGCCAATCAAGGAGTGTATGTCCGAGGTCAATGCTAAGGTAGATGCTGAAGATACGGTCTTAAAGGCCTCCCACATTATGGTGCATGACAATGTGTATCTTCTGCCGGTCATGGATGGGGATAAGCTCATAGGTGTGATACGGATGGGAGACGTGTTTCAGGAAATAACCGGAACCATACTAGAGACGTAATCCTTATCGTTAATGGGAGAGTTTTCTCTCATGATAGTCGTATGTTACAAAGCCCTGCCCGGTTAGTGGAGTGCGAGGACCAGGCAGGGTTTTTTGTTTGTGCTTTATTTTGTAACCCCCCACGCTTTAGGACATTATGCCTATTTTACGACACAATACAACAAGTGACTTTAAACCCCGAGATTTCTTGGCGGGTTTTTTTCGTACAGCAAAGACTGTCTTGTTCTCCCCACGACATTTCTATGATAGTGCTAAAGGCGATAAGGGTTTACAATCCCCTTTTATCTTTCTGGCCTGTTGCGTATTAGTTCATACATTTTTTGTTGCCGTATCTTTGCGAAACGCAAATGCGGTAACAATTAGTCTGTTTAATGGGTTAGTAATGCCCTTTGCCACAGCAGGACTGCTTTTTCTTGTCCTCACCAGGTTTTTCAAGACTTCGGGCACCTATGAACAAAGCTTCATGGTGGTTGCCTATTCAGCGGCAACTGCCCTGGTTTCCTGGATTCCGTTAGCGGGGTTCCTCGTTGAATTCTATCGGGTCTACGTCATAGCCACGGGGCTCAGTTGCATCTTTTCCGTCAGGATGTCACGTGCTGTGTTAGCCATTATCATTGTCATCTTAACATATATCGTCGCCTTTAGTATATTGGGTCAGGTCACAGGAAGTCATATAGCTTTCCAATAAGTTTAGGTGCTTGAGGCTGCTCATAGAACTCCAGTCGGACGTGTTTTTTTAAAAACGCTAGATCAATACGAAAGTTTCTTTCTCAATATATGTCGCTACTAAATCTGAAGGTTTTTCGGCCCTTGTTTGATTTTTTTAGCAAAAAGAGACAGCAAAAGGCCCTCAGGGACGAAGACGATAAGGCCCTTTTCGTAGATAGATACAAGGCCTTTCGCGAAGTCCTTAAGAACAATAACGAGGTCCTAATGACTATGGGGGATATGCAGGAAAAGGCCACCGGGGACTTCGTATTTGATAGGGCCTATATCCTGTCTTCCTGTGAAGCTGTGGCGGATGGGGTCAAGAAAATTATCGACAACCTCAATATCCTCGCAAATAACAAATACTCGGGCCTAGTCACCCCTTATCAGAAAGCAGACAAGGCCATCCAAAGTCATCTTTCTGCGAGGGTATTCATACCGAAGGCTGACTATGTTCTTCCTTTTCACGCATTTGGCAAAGAGGCCATCTTATCGGCCGGCGGCAAGATTGCCAATGTTGCAGAGCTTGCCAACGCTCTGGGCTTGCGCGTTCCCCATGGTTTTGTGATAACCACTCATGCTTATCAAACCTTTATCCAGCATAATCAGATCCAAGGGGTTATAGATAACAAAACCAGGAACCTCAATATACGCAATTATGACGAATTGGCAGCTGCAAGCCGGGAAATAGTAGAACTGGTGAGAAATGGAGAAATACCGCGAGATCTTGAACAAGCCATCCTCGAAGGATACAAAAGTGTATGTGAAGAAGTAGGAAATAAAAACCTGAAGGTTTCCGTACGCAGTAGTGCCGTCCATGAGGATGTTATGGCCAGCTTTGCAGGTCAATATGAGACCGCCCTGAATGTGGCGCCTGAAGAACTGTTGGCCCAATACAAGAGTGTCATGTCCAGCCAGTTTACCCCTCGGGCGCTCTTTTATTACAAAGATAAGGGATTTTACGTAGATGAGATGGCCATGGCAGTGGGCGTACTTGCCATGATTGATGTCAAGACCAGCGGTATCATGTATTCCCGCGATCCTGACAAGCCGGAAGATGAAACCATACTGATCAACGCTGTTTGGGGTCTTGGATCTTATGCGGTTGGAGGCAAAGTCCCAACAGACAACTACAGGGTTTCCGGAGACGGAGAACAAGAGATTACGCGTGAGGAAACAGACTGCCAGGAAGTAATGCTGATCGAGCAACCGGAGGGCGGTTCACGTGAGGTGGCTGTGCCCGAAGAGATACTTGGAAAACAATGCCTCGGCAGTGAAGCAATCTCTGAACTTGTCTCGTTTGCGCGCAAGGCCGAAGCTCATTTTGGCCAATCTCAGGACATGGAATGGGCTATTGACCAACAAGACGAATTGTATCTTCTTCAGTCCCGGCCGCTACGTATAGGCCTTCCAAGGATACCATCCGATGAGACAACAGGCTCAAGGCTGGTCAAGGAGCACAAGCTTCTTCTAGATAAAGGTGTTATTGCCTGCCGTGGCACGGGGGCCGGCCCTGTCCGTATTGTAAATAGCGAAAAGGACCTGGCTGATTTTCCTGAAGGTGCAGTGCTGGTAATAAGGCATACGCACCCTGAATTTGCTGTGGTGCTTGCAAAAGCTGCCGCTGTTATCTCGGACATTGGAGCCGTCCTGGGACACCTAGCCACAGTGGCCAGAGAGTACAATGTGCCGGCTGTTTTTAACACCAAGAATGCTACCAGTCTCCTCACCGATGGCATGCAGGTAACCGTGGATGCAGTATATGCAAACGTTTATGAAGGCGTCGTAGAAGAAATACTGAAAGAAAAAAGGAGGGACAACACCCTTGAATTATCACCTGCACTAGGACAACTCCGAGAAGTGTTGCAAATGATAACCCCTTTGAATCTCACAGATCCCAGTGATCCTGGTTTCAGGCCCAGCGGATGCAAAACGTTGCACGACATCACAAGGTTTGCCCATGAAGTGTCCATGCACGCCATGTTTGATCTCAGCAAAGAGAGTCACTTTGCTGAAAAGTCGACGAAACAACTGGTCTGTGAGGTCCCGATGCAGTGGTGGATTATCAATCTGGGAGATGGCATCAAGGAAGGGGTAAAAGGGAAAAAGGTCAAGATCGAAGATATCGTGTCCATGCCGATGCTGGCTGTTTGGGAGGGGATGACAGCACTTCCCTGGAAAGGCCCGCCACCAGTAGATACGAAAGGGTTTCTCTCAGTCATGTTTGGTGCTACGATGGATCCGAGTATTGATCCGTCGGTTGGGAAACGGTTTGCGGACAAAAACTACATCATTCTTTCCAAGTACTTCTGTAACCTAAATAGCCGGCTGGGATTTCACTTCTCCACTACCGAGGCCTATGTAGGAGAGAATCCCAACGAGAACTACGTTAGCTTTGTCTTTAAAGGCGGCGCGGCCGATGTCGACCGCAGGATCAGGCGGGTCCAGTTTGTGGGGAAACTTCTTGAACGGTTTGATTTTCGAGTGGAAATCAAGGACGATGCCCTCTTTGCCCGCCTAGGGGGCCATGAAAAGGATTATCTCAGAGAACGCCTGAAGGTACTAGGACATATCATGACTCACACCAGGCAACTCGACATGGTAATGTACAACGATGCTATGGTAAATTGGTACTACAAAGATATGTTGAAAGGAATAGAGTCTTTTGTGAATATAGGAACCAGCCATTGAAAAAGTATCTGAAATATTTTGCCGAAAAGCAGGGTTTGCGCGTTGTGACTATTGTTATCCTGGTCCTCCTGGGCGTTGCCCTTTTTCTGAGTGTCCTTTCAGGCCGCGAGATCAAGAAAATGATAAAACAGGACTTCAATCACCAACAACTCGCTTTGGCTAGGCACGTGGCAGGTACCCTAGAAAATAATCTCAAGGTTGTCAAACGGGAACTTGTCACCCTTAGTCTTTCCCCCTCCATCCAGTATGTGGAAGCTATTTCATGGCCGAATAGGATGAAAATCTCGCTTTCAAGTATAAGCGACTATGGCGCAATCAGAATCATGCTGGTAGCCGCAGACGGAAAAAACTCCTATTCAATCAACTATGCCAATGCGATCTTTATGGAAGAGAAAAACTATGCCGAGGAAGATTACTTTAAGTGGTGCAAGAAACCGGAAAACAAGACTACGATATACATAAGCAAGGTCAATAAGGGGGTTGTAGAGGACTCAGAGCAAGGCCTTATTATGACAATGGCTATACCGGTCTATCAGATTTCAAGTGACGAGGCACATCCGGTTCCCACATATAAGTTCGCTGGAGTGCTCGTATTTGTCATGGATGCCGGTTCGCTGGCAAGAAGACTGGCTGCTCCCATTAGATCGGGTAAGACTGGATATGCATGGATTATCGACAAAGACGGCAAATTTCTCTATCACCTGGAAAAGGATTTCGTTGGACAAAATGCCTTTGAGGTCAGGAAGTTTAAAGACCCTCACATATCCTTTACGAAGATCAACCTGATCCAAAAGACCAAGATGCTCCATGAAGACGAAGGCATTTCCGAATATATTTCAGGTTGGCACCGTGGTGTCAAACGCACTATGAACAAATTAATTGCTTACGCTCCAGTACATATTGGCGCGGCAAATGCCATAAGGACATGGTCGGTAGCTGTGGTGGCACCCACAAGCGAAGTGGAGGATGCTATTCATGCAGTCTACGTAAGGCAATCAATAATACAGGGCGCCTTTGTTGTTGCTGTCCTGGTCATTTTTGCCTTTCTGGTCATTAATGAACGGTCCTGGCTCAAGACACTTGAACAAGAGGTAAATGTCAAGACCAAAGACCTGGCAAGGTATGCGGAAAGACTCAAACGTTCTGAGGAAAGGTACCGCTCGGTTATTGAATCTGCAGACGACATGATTTTTACAATCGACGCGAGTTGCACTATTTTATCGGTTAACAAATACTGTACGGAATTGGTGGGGCGTGATCCTGGTGCAATCGTGGGAGAAAACCTCATGGACCTGTTTGAATATGAACATCCAAATGAAGTCTGTGCGTTGGTTGAAAGGGTTTTTGCGGCGCCTGAGACTATTTCCCATGAAGAAAGTGTGACCATAGGGAAAAGACACTATTACCTTGACACGAAATACAAACCCATTTTTAGAACTGGGAGTAACAAAGATGCGATTCTATGTATTTCTCGAGACATCACGGAACATAAGAAGATAGAAGATCAGCTTTCCCATACAGAAAGACTGGCGTCTCTGGGGTCACTATCCGCTGGCGTGGCTCATGAAATAAATAACCCTGTTGCCATTATCTTGGGTTTTACCGAATTGCTCCTGGAAAAACTCCCTGAAGACTCCAAAGAATATGAGATACTCAAGACCATTGAACGACAGGGAAACAATTGCAAGAAGATAGTCGAAAATCTCCTTGCCTTTGGCAAGGTACGCAGAGAGACTCCAGGAGAAACAGATGCGATTGAGGACCTTCAAAGAGTTATCAATGTAACCATGAACACTATGGTTACTAAAAAGGTTGATCTCACCACACGCATGGAAGAGGATCTGCCCAATGTTTGCGGGGATGGTCAGCAACTCGAACAGGTTTATTTAAATATTATTAATAATGCCTTAGCCGCCATGGATGGCGGTGGGATTTTGAATATCAGTGCAAACCATGTTGGTGATATGGTCAGTGTAAGTTTTGCTGATACAGGCGACGGCATTGCCAAAGATAATATGGATAAGATATTTGAACCGTTTTTTACCACAAAGAAAGTTGGAGAGGGTACAGGACTAGGCCTTTCTGTAAGCTATGCCATCGTAAAGAAGTTCGGAGGAGAAATCCAAGTCGAGAGCCAGACCAAAGAGGAAGGCAAAGTACCCGGAACCACCTTTACTCTATTGTTACCTATAGTGGGGGAGAATATCAGTCAGCAACCACAAACAACATAGAAGGAGAAGATGATGTCGGAGAAGATCTTAGTCATTGATGACGAAATCGATATGCTAACATTGCTCAGAATGATTATCGAAGATAATACTGCCTATGTAGTGGAGACAACCAACAACCCGTCTGAAGGGCTGAAATTGCTTATTGAACAGGATTATGATTTGGTCATTTCCGACCTCAAGATGCCTGGAATGGACGGCTTGGAACTCTTTGATGAATTGAAAGAGATAAAACCGGATCTGCCCATGATTATCATAACAGCCTACGGTTCTATTGAGACTTCTAAAGACGCCATGAAAATGGGGATTGCCGATTTTATCACTAAGCCGTTCAGGAAAGACAATATCCTTTTTACAATCAACAGAGTGTTAGAACTTGCCAGGGTAAGAAAAGAAAACCTGGCACTCAAGGAAAAGTTAGGGGCGAGAAGTGAGTGATAATAAAAAAGGAGTACGGCAGGGCTATGTAGCGACCCTGCCGTATCAGTTATATTAGTGTTCCAGTTTCATGCCCCATCCTTCAAACATAAACATGATTGAAAAGCCGTACCAGAGGGTATAGATCACATAAAAGACTAAGGAAAAGATTACAACACCGATACGATCCCCGATCTTCTGGGGTTCGATCTTGTAGTAGTTGTAGCATGCCTCTACAGCCTTTTGCTGTGTCATGGAGATGACCTTGGCCTCCTTAAACTTCTTCTGATTATTTAAGCCTTTTTCCATCCGTTTGAATGCAATCCACCAGTTGAGAAGGACACGCCTTTCATCATAGCCGTATTTGCCGGACAGCTTTTCTCCCTCGTTATGATACATGTAGTCTGCATCTGAAAGACAGTTTTCAAGGATCTTCCCCAGATCGCCGGTAACCTTCAACTCTGTCCCTGATGTATTGACCATGGCTCCGGCCTTCATAAAGAGCGGGGCAGTTTGCCGGGCTCGTTCATTATCTCCCATGTCTAAGGTTACACTCACGGAGCTGCCCACAAATTCGTCGGCTTCCTTTTTTACGTCCGGAATGTAGTAGGCCGAACTCTTGGATATAGAGTTATATAGAGAATCCAGGTATTCAAGACCGTTCCGGCCTTCAAAGATAGGAGAAAACACGATGACGAGCACTACAGCAAACATCGCCAACATAAAAAAGCCGCCAAAGAACTCTTTTTTGTGTGCAATCATGATCTCGCCTCCTCTCCTTTCAAGACTTTAATGTTGGAAAAAAACGTGCTGAACACCCAGACACTAAATCCTCCAATGACAATGAAAAAGGCCCACACCCCGATGGTATCCAGTATAGAGCCCAGTCCTTTTGATATTGGAATTATATCCATGTCGCCGAGCTTGGCCGGCAGGGCGAAGGCACGATTGACAAAACCCGACAGCACCGCCATGGCATAAAACCCGCGAATCGTAATGCCTGGAACCACCTTGGTAACCATGGCCCCGACCTGGATGCCGACCAATGATCCCAAGAGCATGCCCATGGCCAGCGTATAGAATATAAAGCCATAGATTGCGTACTGGCTGATCGCGGCATAGCCGGCGGTAAAAATGATCTGAAAAATATCCGTTCCCACTGTAGTCATGGAGGATACCCCCAGGGTATATACAAAGATGGGGAAGGTCAAAAAGCCTCCGCCAACGCCCATGATACCGGCAGCCAAGCCGACGAGGGCCCCGCTTAATACCAGAAACACCCAGGAAATACTCCTGCCGCCGGGGGTAAAATCGTGATCAAATTTGACCATGGGAGGAATCTTTACGGACTGTATCTTCTGGGGAAGATTTCCCATCTCTGCGCCTTCCTGTTTTCCTCCATGGGCATCCCCGCCTCCATGGGCACCTGCACTCCCCGAAGTCTTTCTTGCCTTGAGGAAGTCGATCATGGCGTAGATTCCTAGAAAGCCCAGCATAACGGCGTAAATGGTCGTGATAAAGGCATCGCTCAGCACAGGGTTTATCTCGTAGAGTATCCTGTTGATTATCCCCCCGCCTGTTGCGCCTACGATCGCGCCGATCAGAAAGACTGCCGCCAGGGGCACCGAGACGTTCCCCAGTTTTCTGTGGATTACACTGCCCATAATGGCCTTGGCAAAGATGTGAAATAGATCTGTTCCTACTGCCAAGATACCCTTAACACCGGCACTCATCAGTGCTGGGGCGATGATAAACCCGCCACCGGCGCCAATACAGCCTGTAATGAGTCCTGCGCCCATGCCTATAAGAATTGACACGATGAAGATACCCGTATTGTAGAACGCCGGACTATAGGCCTTGTGGCCACCAAGGACATCCGGCAGGATCTTGCCGATAGGTTCAGCAAGGTGTTCAGCGAAAGCAATGCCTCCTATGAAAATTGGAACAAGCAATAGGCCGAGTATGAACAACCGTTTTCGATCGCGAAGTATGGTATAGGCATTATTGATCTCCCAAATAGCCATAGCCTTTGCGCCGAACATCATAAATTGGCCCCACTGTTTAAAGAAATTCATAACATTTCTCCTCCTTGTACTGTGTGCTATAAACATCCCATGAAAGAATAATGATTATTCGATTACGTCTGTTTACACCCCCTTTCCACCTCTTATTTTTCTATAATTATCTTCCGGCCATGGATAACAATGCTTTGCTTGTCCTTTGACTTCAGATCTTCTTCTAATCCGAGTTTCTTCAGGGCATCCTCAAGCCTGACCATGCCTAAAACTTCATTTTTTTTGCTTACGGCAATCCGCTTCAAGTCATTTTTGAGCATCACTTCCAATGCATCTGTAATCCTTTCGTCTGGGCCAACAGATGGTTTAGATCCAACCCCTCTTTCTGTAGGCACCATGACTGCCTCAACTGTAAGCCTCTTCATTTTGACCCTTTCAAGCAAGATGGACTCGTAAAAAGTCCATCAACAGGCCGAGGGCGGTTAAGCCCCGGCCTGGGGTAGGGGTGGAACCATTTGAATTCACTTCAAATGGCGGGGGAGGGGCAACCCTCTCCCGCTGAGCCAAAAGGCATTTTACGACTTTTTGGGAAATCGTCAAGCAAAGGAAGTATTCCATCTGATATTTTATTGCCTCGCAATAGGCGTACCAAAGAGGAGCTTTCCAGGGACAGATGATGATAACATCTGAAAATAGCATGAGATATGACGCATGCGTAGAAAGGTTTGCTTAGCCATTCAACAGATTTGTAAACAAACAGGTTACACTTGCGGAAGGAAGCTTGAACGATCAACAGAAATAGAGTGTGAAATTACATAAGGTTAGGTTGTGTAACTTTTAGGTGACACTTAAAGGTGACTCTTTGAAACTTTCGGCGCTGATTCCTTCATCTTTCATGACCCGATGCAGGTACTGTCGTTGCAAACCGGCCTGCTCCGCAGCCCTGGAGATATTACCCTGGTTTTCCTGAAGGATGGCCTGAATATATTGTCGATGAAAGCCCTGGATAACGGCTTCTTTGGCCTCTTTGAATGGAAGGCGAAAGATCGTTTCATCAAAACAAGATGACAACTTTGAAGGCGGCAAGTCTGTCATGAGGACGTCTGCCCCTATCTGGCCGGATGTACACATAATTATGCTGCGCTCGATAACATTTTCCAGTTCCCGCACATTTCCCGGCCATTGTCTTGCCATAAGGATGGCCATGACTTCCGGTTCGATATCACGTATTTGTTTGTTGTTAAGTTTGCTGTATTTTTCGATAAGGTGATGTGTGAGTAGTGGAATATCTTCCCGTCGCTCACGGAGTGGGGGAAGGTAAAAGCCAATGACATCGAGACGGTAAAACAGATCCTCCCGAAATTGCCCTTGAGCAATAAGCTTCCTAAGGTTGCGGTTTGTAGCTGCTATGAATCGAATGTCAACACTCTTGATATGCAAACTCCCGACTGGCTTATACTCCCCTTCCTGTAACAGGCGCAGAAGCTTGGCCTGCATTGCAATATTTAGTTCTCCAATCTCGTCAAGAAATAACGTCCCTTCGTGGGCCTCATCTACTAAGCCCTTTTTGTCTTTCCAGGCGCCTGTAAAAGCGCCTTTTTCATGTCCGAAAAGTTCACTTTCAATTATCTGTTCAGGAATAGCTGTGCAGTCGATGGTCACAAAGGGCTTGTTGTTGCGATCACTCTCGGAGTGTATTGCCTTAGCCACAAGTTCCTTGCCGGTACCACTTTCACCTTGAATCAGAATAGTGGCTGTCGATTTTGCCACTTGTTGGATCTTCTTAAGAATAGATGTCATCCCTGGACTGGAACCTATTATAGAAGGAAACATCTTTTGCTGTTCAAGAGATTCTCGCAAGACAACATTTTCATGTCTAAGGGTCTGCCACTCCAGGGCCCTGCGAATAGTCAACAAAATGCGTTCCTTGCGGAAGGGCTTCGTAATGTAGTCAAATGCCCCTTTACGGGTGGCCTCTACGGCTGTTTCTATTGTACCATAAGCCGTCATGATAATAACTGTTGCAGAGGGCTGAATCTTTTTGACTTTTTCTAAAAAGGCTATGCCGTCCATCTTGGGCATCTTGAGGTCTGTAAAGACTATGTTGAATGGTTCTCTTGTAATGAGTTCGATGGCTTTGGCGGTATCATATTCCGTGATCGCCTCGTGTTTTGTCTTTTCCGTGATGATCCTTTTGAAAAGGGTCAGCATGTCTTTTTCATCATCTACGACCAAGATCTTTCCATGCATAATTAATCCTTCTCTTTCGGCTTGAGGGTGACTGTTACCGTGGTCCCTCGGGGCTTTTGGGGCGTATCTTCCGTGCTACTTTCACAGGTAATCGTGCCTTCGTACTTGGTTACAATGCCGTGACTGACAAAAAGTCCCAATCCTGTACCTTCACCTTCACGCTTAGTTGTAAAGAATGGGTCGAAGATTCGTTCCATGTGCTCTTCCTTAATCCCATGCCCGTTGTCTCGGACCACTATGCACACCTTGTCTTGATTAGTATTGAAGGAGACACCCATTTCTAAGAGCCCGCCACCCTCCATTGCCCCTGCTGCATTGTTGATGAGGTTCAAAAAAACCTGTTGCATCTGGCGGGCATCGCCCTTCACCTTTGGCAGACCTGGAATGAGATTGAGGCGGAGTTCAATGTGGTTCATATCAAGTGAATGCTTTACTACCCCAACAATCTCATGAATTGCATCGTAGATATCGCAGTACTCGGACGCCCCCTCTCCTTGTCTGGCGAAACTTAGCAGATTTTCCACGACTTCTTTACAGTGAAGACTGTGGCGCTCAATGGTTTTTAGATCCTGGTAGTCCTGATTGTCTTTATCGAATTTCTCCAAAAGCAGATCTATGAAACCAAGTATTACCCCAAGGGGATTATTGATTTCATGGGCTACACCAGCAGCCAGGGTTCCCATTGAGGCCATCTTTTCAGCACTGACAAGTTGGTTCTCGAGTTTTTTGTTTTCGGTGATATCTCGTGCGATACAAAGAACGGATTTGACCTTCTCTTGTTCATCCCTGAGAGGCATAAAGTTGGTGCTAAGCCATGTTTCATGCTCTCTTGTTGTCACCACAAACTCACTGCGTACGCTCTTGCCAAACTCAAAAACAAGACGGACGAGCTCAAGCTGCTGCTTTGCCACTTCTTCCGAAAAGAGGACAGACAGGGGTTGTCCAATGAATTGAGAAGGGGTGCCGCCAAAGAAATTGGCAGTGAAACTGTTCAAGGACAGCAAATGTCCTCTTTCATTTATCGTGAATATAAAATCTTCGGTACTTTCTACCAGGCTACGATATTTTTCTTCGGACTTCCTAAGGGCCTCGGTTTTCTTGGTCAGTTCTTGTTTAAGGTTGTGACGATCCTTCTTCCAATGCCACAAAAAGACTCCGCCGCCCACAAAAACCAAGGGAACACCAAGCCCCAGGCTCCAGACCAGATAGCTTGAAGCACTGCCAGTGAAATGGCCGGCCATGGCAATCATCACCGTCATTGGTATCAGACAGATGGAGGAAATTCCTGTGAGAATGGCTTTCGACATGTTTGACACAAACTGGTAGTTGGCCCAAAGGAACTAACTAAATCGTCCAGACTATAATGTGTCTTTTGCGTAATTGCAATAGCTTGGATGCCGCCCAAATTCAAGCGTGTGACGAAGCCCAAATCCACCGCTTGAATTTGAACAGGCTTTTCCAGTGGTATTTTGGGCCATTTTGTTCGCCTGTGAAGGTTGTTGGTAAATTCCAGCGCACCAACCGCGAACGACGTCTGTAATACGCTAGAAATTCACCTGATTTTTACGCAGCTATCCCGTGGCTTCTCCGGACTGTGAAGGCCTTGTTCAGATCATAACGCTAGCACCGGTGACAGCATCGCTATCTTCGCTCGAATATCGAGCAACCATTTTAATGAGCGATGGCCTTTGCTTAAACGCACCAGCAGGTACCGCGAGGTATCCACCACTTGTGCTGCCAAGTTAATCAGAGAAAAACGGATCGCCTTCATTCGTTTGCCAACCCACGATTGCCCCAACACCAGACGCTTCATTGCAGCATTTAGGTTCAAAGCCAACATCATGATCCACCACCAAGCGGCATTTTCACCAAAGTCGCCTGAGGGTAGTTTGCCGCCGGCCAAATCATGTTTCATTACACTGTGCGCCTCTTCACTCTTGCCACAACGTTGATAAAGCCACCTGATCAGTTCGTTGCCTTCCCGGTCCATGTTGGTGACAATACCAAACACCTTGTACTTGCTTTGTTTCATGGGCATTGTCTGAAAAGGGTATTGCTTATTGTCTTCAATACCGGTCAATGTCAACTGCTCTTCCATCAATTCGCGAGTGGCTATATATCGGTACTCCGGTCCATTCTTGCTGTGTCCTATGGCGTTAGGAACAAAGCAGACTTCCGCCCATTGTTTACCTGTGTCAACTTCTTTGCCCTTGACCTTTTTCGTGACAGGTTGCCATTGTGACTCACACACCTCGGATACAGCCTTCTTGAACTCCACAGCCACATCACAGCCAACAGCAAATTCAATCCGGCCAAACCGCTTATTCTCACCCATCTCACAATACCTGAGTAAATTGTGCTGATAGCCCGCAGTGTCCGAACGGCATCCGCACTGTCTTTATGCCCTCAGGCAGCAAACTCAATGCTTCTTTAAAAACCCGCAGTTGTTCATAGCCTGCTGGAACATTGCCGTCACGAAACTCTGTATGAACAACCATCGCCTGCTCAAACCACCAGGTATTGATCGGCTGGTAGGCCTTAAAGCTCTTGTAGCAAAAAAGTGCATCTAACTTGTTCGTCTCCAATAGCGTTGCGTCCGTATCCAATGTGGCAATATCTTCAGAATTGTTCTTTTGTACAAAAGCTAAAAGATCACTGTTCACTTTAGCAAAACCACGCAATTGCTTGTTAGCAGCCGGAATAAATGCCTTGCCCGGTTGGCGATGTTTGTCCTGCTCACTATCATGAAATGCCGATAAATACCGAAACACCGCCGAGGGTGAAGGCACCGATCTACGGCCTTCTTTAACCCAGCAACGCTCTAAAGCTCGACGGGCTTGGCGGGACATACCCTGCATGTATGTCCTTCGCAAAATCCTACAAAAACCCTCGTCAGCCTCAAGAATATCCAGATCATCCACACAGTCACCACCTGCAAGATTCAACAGTATAAGCGATGTCACCACCTGTGCGTCAGTCCACCCACGGCCTGCTCGTACCACCAGGTGTTGTTCTATGGACCTCGATAACCCCAGCACGTGAGCTAAGTCCAAGTAAGCCGGCAACCCTGCCAGCGCTGTCATGCCCCCACCTTGCCGTTGTTCTTCGTACTAGAAAGGTAGCGCTCCTTGTGCCATAGTCGTGTCACCTCGTTGATGATAGTTTTGTTTTGTCAAACACACTCTATCTGCTTGATTTCTCAAGCGCAACGAGGTTTTTCATTTTTTTTGCCGGTGGATCAGGGAAAACTTTGCGACCCGGACAGAAAGTGGGTAACACGCGATATTTTTCGCCATCAATATAAAAATGGGGAAGTCTATTGTCATTGTGAATAGGTTTTTTTTAGAAGTGACAAGGGTGGTTCGCAGCGGTGGCGATTTTGAAGACTATCTGCCTTTTGCACAAATGATTTCACACTGGCAGGAGATTTTTCCTAACGGTTGTCTCATGTACGCAAAGGCCATCCGTTGGTTCAAGGCAAAGTTTTCCATTTGTGTGGCGTTCTATAACTTCATACATCCGTATGAAACACCGAGTCGTACGGACGATCGAAGGTTCCTGCCTAAAACTCCGGCAATGGCCGCGGGAGTAACAAATCACCAATGGACTGTACGAGAACTTCTGGCGTGCAAAGCATGATGACAACTATATGGGGACACGACCCTTGTTTTTATGGGTTTAAGTATACAGAATAATGAACATGATCAATCTGAACATTCAATTCAAGAACATCACAGCCTTGTTGTTCCGAAAAGGCTCTTACACAATTCTCTACCATCTTCGCAACTTTGCCCGTCAGAATCTTGAAACGATATTTGGGTACCTACACAATATAATATTGGCAATGCCATATGGTTTGTGATAATTTTCGAAATCGACTCATTTGTTACCTCCTTGGTTGAAGTTGTTAGGCAACTCAGCCTTGGATGTAACATTGAGTCGTTCACACGGCAAAGCCTATGAACTCTGACCTTGCTCGGAGAGCAAGGTTTTCTGCGCTGGAATAAATGTGCTATGATGAGTCTTATTATCCTTTGCCCACAAGTACGTTATGATGTATGCGATTTCAGAATGAACGGTAACCGATGGCTTATGAAACTGGATTCCGGTATCTGATCCTCACAATCCTCCGGAGGATATTACAAAAGCTTAAAGACGCCTGCAGGGACCTGTTTCCCATTGTGCTGGTCATTACAGTTTTTCAGCTTGCAATAATCAGACAGCCATTTCCGGAACTCCTTGAGGTGCTTATCGGTGCAGTCTTGGTGGTAATCGGTCTAATGCTGTTCGTCCAGGGCCTAGAAATGGGACTATTCCCGATCGGGGAGACTCTAGCCTTTGCCTTTGCACGAAAAGGTAGTCTGGTCTGGTTGTTGCTCTTTGGATTCGGCTTGGGGTTTTCCACCACCGTGGCCGAGCCCGCCCTGATTGCCATCACCCAGGAAGCTGCAAAAGTGGTGGCTGAAGCGGACATTATCTCACCTGGCGAAAGCGCCCGGGCGTCCTATGCTCTGGGCTTGCGTCTTACGGTGGCGGTTTCCGTGGGGCTGGCTATCGCTATTGGCATAATACGTATCCTGCGCGGCTGGCCCGTTCATTATCTGATTATCGCCGGCTACATGATTGTCATTTTGATGACTCTAATAGCACCTAAGGAAATCGTGGGTATCGCCTATGATTCCGGAGGCGTCACTACTTCTACTGTGACGGTGCCCCTTGTCACCGCCCTAGGAGTCGGCCTTGCTTCCTCTATTCGAGGCCGTAACCCCATGGTGGACGGCTTTGGCATGATTGCCCTTGCCTCACTGTTTCCCATGATTTTTGTTATGGGCTTTGGCATGATAGTTTTCGGCGTTAAAATCGCCTGGTAGATAGACATGTTGCTTGAAATTGCACAGACATTTGTGGCTACTTGCAGGGATGTTTTTCCGGTTTTGGCCCTCATAGTAGGTTTCCAGTACATCATACTGCGCCAGCCCATCCCCCACTTGCGCCAGGTGGTTGTGGGCTTCGGTTGCGTGCTGGCAGGGCTCACGCTGTTCCTCGTAGGACTGGAGAAAGCCCTTTTTCCGTTGGGAAAGATTATGGCCAAACAGCTCTCGGCCCCGGAGTTTGTTTTCGGAACAGACGCAGTGCCTAAGGACCCGGAATGGTGGGCCTATGGCTGGATTTACGTGTTTGCGGCCATGATCGGTTTTGCCACCACCATCGCAGAACCAGCCCTCATTGCCGTTGCTTTTAAAGCAAATCAGGTCTCCGGAGGCACCATCAGCCAATGGGGGTTACGGATTGTCGTGGCCTTTGGGGTCGCAATCGGGATTGCACTGGGGACATTCCGGATCGTTACCGGGACTCCCCTCTTTTTGTATATTGCAGCCGGATACCTGATTGTGATAGTACAGACAGTGTTTGCGCCGAAAACGATTATCCCCCTCGCTTACGATTCTGGAGGGGTCACCACGTCCACAGTGACAGTTCCCCTGGTGGCAGCCTTAGGACTGGGTCTCTCGGCAACCATACCGGGACGCAACCCGGCCCTGGACGGCTTTGGCCTGATCGCCTTCGCAAGCCTGTTTCCAATAATAACAGTTTTAGGTTATGCTCAGTTTGCTCAGTGGTGGGCCATGATACGTCTCAAGTCCACCGGGGAGGAATAATATGCGATTCAAGGTAATAATTGCGACCGTAAAGACCGATGTGACTGATGGTATCGTTGATGCTGCAAAGGCGGCAGGTGCCACGGGCGCCACAATTATCCCAGCACACGGCACAGGCATTCGCGAGGCAAAGACCTTTTTCGGGCTGACCCTGGAGGCACAGACAGAGGTAGTAATATTTTTGCTGGAGGAACATCTGGTCGAAAAGGTGATGAATGCAATTTGTAAGGCCGGCAAGTTCGAAAAACCCGGAACCGGTATCGCTTTTGTTTTTCCGGTGGAACGAGTGGCCGGCCTGGAGAGCCAGTTGGAGAGTTTTAAGGAAAAAGTTCGAGATCGGTACTTCTAGGCCTTTAGGATTATGAGGCCTCTCAACCGGCCTCAAAATATCAACCTATCCTAATCTTTCATGAACTTGCTCGACAGGAAAACCTGTAGATGAACGGAAAGGAAAAACTATAATGTCAGTCGAAACGCCAATTGTTCAGGTCAGAAATGTCATGCGCCGGAGCGTGGTCACCATAGATGGTTTGGCCACAGTCCAGGAGGCTATCGCAAAGATGCAATCCGAAAATGTAACAGCCTTAATTGTGGAAAAACGCCACCCGAACGACGCCTGGGGTATTATTACTGTCCAGGATATGGTTCGGGATATTATCGCGACTGGGCGCTCTCCGGAAGATTCCAATGTATACGAGATTATGACAAAACCGGTCATTACTGTGCCTCCGGAAATGGATATCCGTTATGTGGCGCGTCTGTTATATCGAACTGGTGTGAGAAGGGCACCTGTGGAAGCCCAAGGAGAACTTGTGGGGATGATCTCATTGTCAGATCTTGTGCTAAGAAAAGGGGTTTTGTAATGTGGTTAATTATGCCTGACCCTATTTCTTTCGTAGCATGTATTCAGCAATTTCAGCAAAGGTGTATTTTGGCTGGTCACTGAAGTGCGATCAGATGGTTACGAGATGTTTCGAAATCTTTCCAAGACATCGGCATCTTTTTGCGATTTGAAGCTTGAACTCCCCGATGTCGATATCAGTACGTTTCGGATCTTGCAAGGATCGGCGTTAATTGGGAAAACCCTTGCCCAGATAGAGTTAAGAAGGCGTTACGGAGTTTCCGTAGTGGCAATACGACGAGATGCGCAGATATTGTCCAACCCGGGTGCGGACACGCTGCTTCAACCCAACGATGAGCTTTTTGTCCTTGGACCACAAGAAAACATCGCCGAAGCGACAGGTTTATTGCATAACCCAGAAGAAAGTGAGATGAGCTGATGAATCCATTCATGGCAGTGATTAGCGTAATGTTGCACCTTAAGCGGACATGTCCTGTTTGCAAAAAAGATCAGGTTGTCCCTGCAAGCAAAAAAAGCCAAACAGTGCCTTGTAAATTTTGCGGAGCAGATGTACCTCCACGCAAGGACTTATGATGTCTAACAAACACGATGTTTTTCGACTTTGTGGCGGTTTTTAACAGGCCTCTGCGGAAAAGGAATTTCGAGAGAAAAAAGCGATCATGGAAAACTCCAAAAGACTGCAGCAGTTCTTACGTGAATATGAGCATTATGAAAGACAAATCTTGAAGCCGACGCACGATGAAATAAAGAATTATCTA
>RCNB010000402.1_pt1 | contig 29989 bp, 32 predicted proteins | sample 2041321 | NCBI WGS metagenome assembly RCNB01 (sample SAMN09708232, study PRJNA481090) | Marine sediment metagenome, whole genome shotgun sequencing project. | reverse complement strand
GACACTTGGTTGAGCGGATCATGGGTGATGATGAAGTCCATCGCCCCGAATATGCCCGTGAAGACCCAGAACATGACAAGCGCATAGCCGACCATGCCGATGGGGCTGTCAAACAGTTTACCGTAGAGACCCAGACGACGTTTGAACAGGATCGACACGACAAAGACTAAGATCAGCGTGATCCAGACCGGTCCAAACTGTAGAAAGATACGGAGGATTATTTCACCCCAGCTGAGTGGTTCCATGCGTTCGGCCCCCCTTTAAGAAATTCTGATGCGTGGGTTGAGATAGACGTAGCCGATGTCAGAAATCAGCTGCGTTACCAGAACCACGACGACCGAAACAACCGAAACTGCCAGAAGCAGTTCGATATCATTGTTGCCAGCAGCTTGCACAAGCACCCAGCCAAAACCCTTATAATTAAACAAGGTTTCGACAATCACCACACCATTCAGCAGCCACGGAAACTGCAGCATGATCACTGTGAAGGGTGCGATTAGTGCGTTGCGCAAGGCATGTTTCAGAACGATGTTTGGAAAAGACACACCTTTAAGACGGGCGGTGCGAATATATTGCGCTGTCATGACTTCCGTCATCGATGCGCGGGTCATCCGTGCAATATAGCCCATCCCGTAAAGAGAGATTGTCAGAACCGGCAGAAAGAAGTTCTCAAAATTGGCGCTTTCCATTGCACTGGTGGCCGTGCCCTTGAACCACTTTAAGCCAACAGCGGATGAGGCAAATACCGCAACAAAAATAACGCCAGACACATATTCGGGTGTGGCCGTTGTGGTTATCGCAAAGGTGGATAGCGTTCGATCTGTCTTTGATCCTTCGTTCATGCCAGCCAGAACGCCGAGTAACAACGCAGAGGGGATCATGAGAACCATGACCCAGAACATTAATTTTCCGGTCAGACCAAGCCTTGTTGATACAATTACAGAGACATTTTCCTTAAAGACTGTTGATTTACCCCAATTTCCTTGCAGCACTCCGCAATAGGTTGAACGTTCATCTGCAGGTGTTTCTCTGTTGAAACAACGTCCCGTTTCGATTCCATCATCGGATGTATGTGTCCAGCCGGGAGCAACGCCAAGCCATCGACCAAATTTAATCGGCATCGGGTCAAGATATCCCCGGTTGCCCAGCCAGCTCACCACAGCCTCATCCGACATACGGGCGTTGCCTTGGGTTTTGGCTAGTTTTTCCAGATTTGGAGAGAGATTAGTTAGAATAAACACGATGAAGGTCAGGCATAGTGCTGTGATGATCATCACGCCTAGCCGTCGTAAAATAAACAGTCCCATGAGCGCCCCTGTTGGTAGGCTATGGCGGGCCTTTTCCTGCCCGTCCGTTTGTCAGCGCCAATTCGCAGCGCCAGCCAATTAAAAAAGGCCGCGCCCTTTTGGGCGCGGCCTGATTTTGATTAGGCTTTCCAGCCCCACTTATAAATTTGCGGTAGATAGGCGATATGCATATCCGCGCCTACGATACCTTCCTTGAAGTGGCGATAAAGTGAACGCCAGTAAGGTTGGATCACCACGGCTTCTTCAACCATGATTGCCTGAAGTTTTCCCATCACTTCACGGCGCTTTTGTGCGTCGGCGATAGAATTGGCTTCTGCGAGAAGTGAATCAAACTCAGCATTCGCAAATCCTGCTTCGTTCCACGCTTCACCGGATTTATACGCAAGACCAAGAATTTGCGTTCCCAGCGGGCGGTGGTTCCAGTTGGTTGAGCTGAACGGGTATTTTGTCCAATCATTCCAAAACGTGGAACCGGGTAGGATCGTGCGTTTTACATTGAACCCTGCGTCGCGCAACTGTGCTGCAACCGCATCGGTTGAGTTTTTGCGCCAGTCATCGTCAATCGAATGGATTTCCATTTCGAAATCAGCCATGCCGGTTTCATCCAGTAGCGCTTTGGCTTGTACCGGATCAAACGGAATACGATCCACAGTCGGGTCAAATTCCGGGTGAACCGGACCAACGTGCATGTTGCCGCCGACCAGACCACGGCCCGATTGGCCAAGCTCCAGAACAACATTGTTGTCGACAGCCATTTGAATGGCTTGGCGCAGCTTCTTGTCGGCGTAAGGTTTTTTGCCATCAACTTCGGCAAGCTGGTTCGTGCGGATAGCAATTGTTGAACCCGAAACAACTTCACTTTCTACCAAGCCAAGACCGGTCATGATGTCAACATAGTCACCTGTAACTTCGTACAGAATGTCAACCTCATCACTTTCGACAGCTGAAACCCAAGCCGCAGGATCGGTTCCATAATCGATGAATTCAAGCCGATCCAGGTAAAAACCGCCTTCTGGAAATGCTGTGTCGCCCCACCATGGATGATCGGTCTTTTCGATGACCGCTTTAACACCGACGTCATTCTGGACAATCTTCATTGGGCCAGTACCAACCATCGCGCTCAGGTCACCATCCGGGTTATAGGAACTGTGTACTATCTGGCTGGGATAGTCTGCCATACCAGGGATGATCGTAATATCCGGTGCAGTTGCCGTCAGCAAAACCGTGTGGCTATCGACAACCTTGATTGCACCGTCTTTTGCTTTGCCGGTTGCCTCATCTACCAACGACGTCATACGAGACGCCATCGAATTGCCCTCAAGGCTCTTGTCGCACCAGCCTGTGATATTGCGTGCAACATCTTCAGCGGTGAAATCGTCGCCGTTGTTCCACTTTATGCCTTTACGCACGTGCAATGTGTATTGCGTCGCATCATCATTGGCTTCCCAGCTCTCCACAAGCATCCCACGAAACGATCCGTCAGAGTTGTATTCGATCAGATGTTCCAACGTACCGGCGGCGACAGCAGCAATCTGTGTCCAGTCATAAGTGCGCGGATCTTTATGTGCGCGTACTTCCTGTTGGTAGCGGATCGTACCGCCCCGCTTGATTTCGGTAGCTGCCTTTACTGGTGAGGTTAGCCCCAGGAGACCATAAGCCGCGGTTGCTGAAACACCTAGGGCTGTTGCTCGTGTCAGGAATTCACGGCGGTCCATATGGCCGTCTTTGTGTTCCTGCGCGTACATTTTAGCCGCCGGATGTATCATTTGATCGTGGTTAGCTTGCGTCATCTTTTTCTCCCTGAGACACATTCATTTTACGGAAACCTGCGACGAGTCCATCAGGTGGACTCATCGGCGCGTCATTGGCGACACTTATATGCATTTCCCCGTCAGGTGCATTCGGCACCAGATTGTCGGCGAGGTCAATGTTCCGTTTCGCCATTTGGTGTTGCAAATGCGACATTCTTTCTGTCGAAAAACGACAATTGTGCATTTCGCCGAGCTGTCTCGTCAGACCTTGAACAAGACCGGCTGCGCAGATGGGATGCTTTTCGCAGCGCCTTTTCGCAGTGCTGAGGGGGACTGCCCGGTATGGTGTTGCATGAATCGGGTGAAATAGGCGGCGCTGCCAAAACCGAGATAGCGGGCAACGTCTTGTATTTGCGTTTTTTCGGTGCTCAGCAGATGTCGCGCTTCGTATAATATCCGCTGAGTCAGCAGATCGGCTGCGGTTTTACCGGCACTGGCGCGGCAGACCCGCGTAAGATGGGTGGGCGTGACGCCAAGTGCTTCGGCATAGTCGGCCATCGGCGCGCCGCTGCGAAATTCGGCGGATACACGTCGGCAAAAGGCACGACAAAGGCGTGTCGCGGCATTGGCGCGAGTTGGCATATGCTCGTCCAGCCCAAGTTGGCGACGCAGCCATATCGACAATAGCGATGTATGTGCCTCCATTGCCTCGGACACCAACGGGCGTCCATTTGTCTGTTCACGCTGAAGCCCCTCAAGAATCAGGCCGATCTCTGATTGGGCTGAGACATCGCGGATGCGCAGGTGATGGGCTTGGCCCGGAAGGCGCAATTCTGTAGAATCGGGGATGATGACAGCCTGACCAGAACTCTGCCGTCCCAACTCGACCGCCATGGTTGTACCGGCCGGGACAAACAGCGCATTGTGCGTGCCCACACCCCGCCTGGCGCCATCGATCAAAGCCAATCCCTGTCCGCGTGTGATCCAAATAAGCAGGTGCACGGACCTGTCATGCATCAGATCAAGCTGCCACTCACCGCCTCGTGTAAGCTGCGCCAATGTGCGCATTGTGATGTGATGGTTGTTGCCCATGGTATTTGTGGATAAGTTAACCATAGCGCGTGATATATCAAATTTACCTTAAAAATAAACCAAATATTAGCTTCAGAGGTCGCAAATCTTATAGTTCAGGGGGCGAGCCAGTGCCAGTCCCGCATCTTTGATCGCATCCAGGTGCGCTGCCGTTTTGCAAATTGCCGTGTTGCAGTTACAGCGGATGTGCGCGCCTCTTCCAGTGGGATGTCTTTTGTCAGATGATCCATCAGCTCGGGCACGCCGATGGCCTTGAATGCGGGGAGTTGTGGATCATAAAGTGCCTGCATCGCCGCCACCTCATCCAATGCGCCTTGTGCGATCATGATGTCAAACCGCTCCGCTATTCTGGCGTCAAGCGTCGGTTTTGCCACATCAACCACAATCGGAATCGTATCCGACAGCTGCAGCAGCGGCGGTCCGGTATTATCCTGCCAGTCGTGTAAGGGGCGACCTGTTGCAGTCTCCACCTCCCACGCGCGCTGAACGCGGACACGGTTGTTAATATCAATCCGGGCCAGTGTGGCGGGATCGGTCTGAGCGATCAGATCAGTCAGATCAAGCGCATTGCCCTTTGCTCTGATCGCAGCTGGGACCGGCGGGATATCAGCCAACCCCTTTGTCAGAGCGGTAAAATTTAGCCCTGTCCCTCCAACAATGATAAGACGGTCCGGACCAGCCAAAAGCTGCGCCATTTCACGTAGCCAGTGCCCTGCAGAATACGCTGCGTCATAAGGCAAATGACCATAAAGCAGATGTGGAACGATGGCTTCGTCTTGCAATGAGGGGCGGGCAGTGACAATGCGCCAACAGTCAAAAACCTGACTGGCATCGGCATTGACAATGACGCCGCCAGACTGTGCAGCGATGCGCAAAGCCAACGCCGATTTACCAGACGCGGTTGGTCCGGCAATCAGCACCGGTGCGTCAGGGCCGATCACCGGCAGGTCATGCATCACCATTTGACTATTTGGTTGTTTTTTCCGGCGTATTTGCACATCTTTGCTGCCTACCTCGGTTGACGCATTGAACCCGCGTCCTTTTTCGGACATTTTGCGCGCAATCTAGCCCCTAGCTGCACCGGAGCGCAATATGACCCAAGCCCCCCCCCACGATACCGCCGACACGACATATAAGAGGGTCATGCTGAAAATATCAGGCGAGGCGTTAATGGGGGATCAGGGATTTGGGCTACATCCGCCAACCGTCCAGCGGATCGCACACGAGGTAAAAACGGTTCACGATCTGGGTGTCGAGATTTGTATGGTGATCGGCGGCGGCAACATTTTCCGAGGCTTGCAGGGCAGCGCGCAGGGGATGGAGCGGACGACGGCCGATTACATGGGAATGCTCGCGACTGTCATGAATGCGCTGGCGATGCAGTCTGCGCTTGAAGAACTGGGCATACATACCCGTGTGATCAGTGCCATCACCATGAACGAAGTTGCTGAGCCGTATATTCGGCGCCGCGCTGTGCGCCATTTGGAAAAGAAACGGGTGTGCATTTTTGCGGCTGGAACCGGGAACCCGTATTTTACAACCGACACCGCTGCAACTTTACGTGCCAATGAAATGGCCTGCGAGGCGATTTTCAAAGGTACCAAAGTTGACGGCGTTTATGATAAAGACCCCAACACACATGATGACGCAGTACGCTATGACACGGTGAGCTATGACGATGTTCTTCAGAAGCGGTTAGGAGTCATGGATGCCAGCGCGATTGCGCTGGCGCGCGACAACAATCTGCCAATCATCGTTTTCTCTCTGGACGAGCCGGGCGGATTTAGAGGGATCTTGGCCGGACGCGGGACCTATACAAAAGTGCAAAGTTAAAGTTATAGAGCGGGCAACCGCGCAGTGAGGGAGCAGAAGAATGTCAGATAATCTCGAGATTGACACCGACGGGCTTGAACGTCGGATGGATGGCGCAATGGCTTCGCTGAAAACTGAGTTTGCGAGCTTGCGCACTGGTCGCGCCAGCGCCACGATGTTGGAACCGATCATGGTCGAGGCTTATGGCCAGCGCACGCCGATCAACCAGGTCGGAACCGTTAACGTCCCTGAATCGCGCATGGTGACGATCAATGTCTGGGATAAATCCATGGTAGGTGCGGTTGAAAAGGCGATCCGCGAAAGTGGGCTTGGCATCAATCCGCAGCTTAATGGGACCATCATCATGTTGCCGATCCCGGAGCTAAACGAGGAACGGCGCCGAGATCTGACGAAGGTCGCTGGCCAATATGCTGAACACGCGCGCGTTTCAGTCCGCAACGTAAGACGAGACGGAATGGACCAGATCAAAAAGGCTAAGGCCGACGGAATGTCCGAGGATGACCAGAAAATCTGGGAATCCGAAGTACAGGAGATTACCGATCGTTTCATTGCCGCTATAGATGCGGCGTTAGAGCATAAGCAATCAGAAATCATGCAGGTTTAGCAGCATATTATGCCCAAAGATCCACAGACAGGACCTGCTCAGCATGTCCCGAATGGGCCACGTCATGTGGCGATAATCATGGATGGCAACGGTCGGTGGGCGCAGGCACGAGGGCGTCCCAGACTGTTTGGCCACCATGCCGGCGCCAGACGGGTGCGAGAAATTGTGAATGCCTGTCCGGATCTTGGCGTCAAATATGTCACCATTTTTGCATTCTCGACTGAAAACTGGAAACGTACGCAGGTTGAGGTCGCCGGGCTGATGAGCCTGTTTCGCCGCTATATTACTAAAGAAGCCAAAGCTCTGCTCAAGGAGAAAGTGCGCGTTCGATTTATTGGTGACAGAGTTCGGCTTGATGAAAAACTGGTCGCCTTGATGGACGAATTGGAGCTGATGACCGCGCACAACGATCGGGTTCATCTTACGATCGCGATAAACTACGGCAGCCGGGACGAAGTTGCGCGCGCAACCAAGCGGTTGGCGCAGGACGTGGCTGACGGTCGTCTGAAGCCTGCCAACGTGGATGAACAAACGCTGCCAAAGTACCTTGATACTTACGTCTTGCCGGACCCCGATCTCGTGATCCGCACCAGCGGCGAGGCGCGGATCTCTAACTTTTTGCTCTGGCAGTCAGCTTATGCCGAATACGAATTCATCGAGACATTGTGGCCGGATTTCACCGCAGCTCAGTTCAAAGAGTTGTGCCTGTCTTATGGCCGCCGCGACCGGCGGTTTGGCGCCGTTCTTGCATGAGCGCGCCCAAGGTTAACTCTGGTCGATGGTCCGATCTGGCCGCCCGTGTCGCATCAGGCGCGGTCATGGTCATTGTCGGATTTTGGGCGATGTGGATGGGACAGCATGTGTTCCACGTTTTTGTCGCGCTCATTTGCGGCGCAATGGTTTGGGAACTGGTGCGCATGATTACGCCAGAGGCGCGCCAGGTTGCAGTGCAGTTGGGCGGCTTGTCTGGCGCGGCGGTTTTGCTTGCGGCCTATCTGCCTGCCGGTTTTGCGATTCCAATCCTGCTGGCACCGGTGTTGGTAGGGCTTGGTCAACTCTCGCACCACCGCATCATTTTTTTGATTTACGCCATTCTTGTCCTGCTGGCTGGCATTGGGATGATTCTGGTGCGCGATGATCTTGGGTTTGTCTGGATATTGTGGCTGGTTCTTGTGGTTGTTGTCACTGATATTGCCGGATATTTTGCGGGACGCATGATCGGCGGCCCAAAGTTCTGGCCAAGCATCAGCCCGAAGAAGACATGGTCCGGAACTGTTGCGGGGTGGATTGGGGCCGCGATAATTGGTCTCATTTTCACAGGCTATGCCGAAGCGGGCAATGGACTCATCGCACTTTCCATGGCGGTTTCGCTGGCGTCTCAGATGGGGGATATCGCAGAAAGCGCCATCAAACGCAAAATGGGCATCAAAGACAGCAGCAATCTGATCCCGGGGCATGGCGGCGTGCTGGATCGGTGTGATGGTATGCTTGGTGCGTCGGTTTTCATGTTGCTGATCGGGCTGGCCTTCGGATTTCCGCCGGGGCTTGGCTGATGCGGCGTGTCAGTATTCTGGGCGCCACAGGCTCAGTTGGCCAAAACACGATCGACCTGATTTCCCGGGCACCGGCAGACTACAAGGTTGTGGCGTTAACTGGCGGGCGCAACATTGCGCTGCTGGCCAGAGATGCAATTGCACTGGGTGCCGACATAGCCGTCACTGCGAACGATGATCTGTTGGATGATTTGCAGGCCGCCTTGGCAGGATCAGATGTGATCGCTGCCGCAGGTTCCGCCGCATTGCGAGAGGTTGCCGCGCGGCCAGCGGACTGGATCATGTCAGCGATTGTAGGTGCAGCCGGTTTGGGGCCTGGCCTAGCGGCGTTAGAGCAGGGCGCAACATTGGCGTTGGCCAACAAGGAATCGCTGGTCTGTGCCGGGGCATTGATGATGCAAACCGCCCGCGTAAATGGGGCACGACTGTTGCCGGTCGATAGCGAACACTCCGCTGTATTTCAGGCCTTAACCGGCGAAGATATCGACACGGTTGAACGAATCATCATCACCGCAAGCGGTGGCGCGTTTCGGGACTGGCCGCTTGAAAAACTGAGCACAGCGACGCTGGCGGAAGCCTCAAGTCACCCCAACTGGGATATGGGTCAGCGCATTACCATCGACAGTGCTTCGATGTTCAACAAGGCGTTGGAGCTGATTGAAACACGGGAATATTTTGGCGTTGAGCCGGGGCAAATTGAAGTGCTCGTGCATCCGGAGTCTCTGGTGCATGCGATGGTTGGATTCAGGGACGGCGCACTGATGGCGCATATCGGCCCCCCTGATATGCGCCATGCAATCGGGTATGCATTGCATTGGCCCCAAAGACGCACGTTACCAGTGCAGCGGCTGGATCTGGCGGCCATCGGGGCGCTCACGTTTCAAAGCCCTGACGAGGCCCGCTATCCGGCCTTGCGACTGGCCCGCGCGGTCATGGATACCGGAGGTCTGGCAGGGGCGGTGTTCAACGGCGCAAAAGAACGCGCATTGGACGCATTCATTGCTGGACGGATCGGATTTCTGCAGATGGCCGAGGTTGTTGAGCGGGTTTTGGAGGGGCTCAGCGCCCGTTCCAGCCTTATTGATGCCACGATGACCCTTGATATCGTTGTCCAAACGGACCATTTGGCCAGAGAGCAGGCCGACGCGGTGATCAATCGGATCACCAACTGAGCCACAGATAAGAATTGAGCAGGGGTAAAACGTGGATGTAATCGGGCTGATACCGCAGTTTGGCGGTGTGATCTGGACATTGATCGCATTTGTTGTGGCGCTGTCAGTGATCGTGGCGATCCACGAATATGGTCACTACATCGTTGGTCGATGGACCGGAATCGAGGCAGATGTGTTCAGCCTCGGCTTTGGGCCAGTGCTGTTCAGTCGCGTCGACAAGCACGGTACCAAATGGCAATTCGCTCTGCTGCCTTTTGGCGGATATGTGAAGTTCAAAGGCGATTCCAATGCAGCATCGGGCAAAGATGTTGAAGCAATGGAGGCAACGCCACCAGAAGATCTGCGCCACACGATGCACGGCGCGCCGTTGTGGGCGCGCACTTTAACGGTTGCGGCCGGGCCGGCGTTCAACTTCGTTCTGTCGATTTTAGTGTTCGCAGCTGTTGTGATGAGCAATGGCGTCGCGGAGGATCCGTGGGCGGTTGGTGAAACGCGCCAAGTGCCTGAAGCGCAAATTCAGGAGTTAAAATCTGGCGATCAGGTATTGGCGATTGGCGGCCAACCCGTGCCCTCGGTGAAAGATGAAGTGGCATTTGACGCCTTTGAGGCTGGCCTGCCACGGGCGCCGGTGCTGGAGTATCTCGTGCGCCGCGACGGGTCCGAGCAGATTGTCAGGGGCCCATATTTGTGGCCACCTATTGTTGCGGGCCTATCTCCGCAGAGCGCTGCGATCGATATCGAAATGCAAAAGGGCGACGTGATCACTGCGGTCGACGGCGCCCCAATTTTTGCCTTTGAGCAACTCAAAGAGGTTGTTGAATCATCCGACGGGCGTGTGTTGCTACTCACCGTTTGGCGAGATGGTGAGATGATCGATTTCGCGCTGAAACCAAAACGTACTGACGAACCTCAGCCCGAAGGCGGTTTTAAGACATATTGGCGGATTGGCATCGCTGGCGGTCTGATCTTTGAACCGGCCACCAGTACGCCCGGAATGGGCGAGGCGCTTTGGGGAGGGGTGGCGCAGACCGGACGTATCATCAACGGCTCGTTGTCTGGATTGTGGCACATGGTAACTGGCGCGATCAGCACATGTAACATGTCAGGCCCGATCGGCATTGCGCAGGTCTCGGGAGAGATGGCATCTCAGGGCGCGCAGAACTTCATCTGGTTCATCGCCGTATTGTCTGCGGCGGTAGGATTGCTGAACCTGTTCCCGATACCGGCGCTGGATGGCGGACATCTTGTGTTCTATGCCTACGAAGCGGTAGCTGGAAAACCACCCAGCGATGGCGCATTGCGAATCCTGATGGCAGTGGGCATTTCTCTGGTTCTGATGCTCATGGTTTTTGCCTTAGGAAACGATCTGTTTTGCCCGTGAAAGGGCTGTTTGCCACATTATCACCACATTTGGCCCATCTCATGCCACAATCGATTGGTAGGCCCTAAGGGCGGTTAAGTGGTGATATAAGGCGAAATCAATGCAAACCCTGGAAAACGGATATCGTGGGCTTAGCCTGCTTATGGAACTGAATTGGGATCGGATTCTGTATCTGATGACAATTCTGGCTGCACTCTGGATTGGCGCCTTTATCGGAAGCCTCTGAACAGCAGATTACGTCTCTACCGCAATAGCATTTCGACGTCAGGTGAAAGCCTGGCGTTTTTGCGTTTCTTGCTTTTGACAAGGGGCGGCAATCCCGATACTCAGATCGACATCGGCAGGCAGGAAAAAGTAGGTTCTGGATCATGAGGTTGGGGTGCATGGCGGGTATATCCTGCGTTAAACGGGGCGGAATAAGCTATATGTTGTATAATTCCCTTTTTGCGGTTTTCTTTGCAATTGCAATGACTTTCACGGTTTTTCCGCAGATTGTATTGGCTCAAGACTATCAGTTTTCAACCGTCGAGGTTCAAGGCAACAAACGTATAGAAGACGTCGCGATCCTGACGTATGCGGGAATCGAACGCGGTAAAACGGTGACTGCGGGCCAGTTGAACGACGCCTACCAGCGTATCGAAGACAGCGGGTTGTTTGAATCAGTCAGCATTGAGCCGCGCGGCAACAGGCTGGTGGTAACGGTCGTCGAGTTCCCGACAATCAACCGCATCAACTTTGAAGGAAATCGCCGAATCAAGGATGACACCTTAAGTGCGGTCATTGAATCTACACCGCGCCGCGTTTTCAATCCGGCTCAGGCGGAACGTGACGCCGCTAACATTGCCGGGGCTTATTCTCAGCAGGGCAGGTTGGCTGCGCGGGTTAATCCAAAAATTATTCGGCTAAACGACAATCGCGTTGATCTGGTGTTTGAGATTCTAGAAGGCGCTGTCGTCGAGATCGAGCGCCTGAGCTTTGTCGGCAACCGCAATTATTCGGACCGCCGCTTGCGTCAGATACTCGGCACCAAACAGGCTGGGTTTCTGCGCGCCGTGTTCCGCTCGGACACTCTGGTCGAAGACCGGATCGAGTTCGACAAGCAGTTGCTGCGCGATTTCTACCTGTCCCGGGGTTTTGTAGATTTCCGGATCAACAGCGTAAACGCCGAATTGTCGCGAGAACGCGACGGATTCTTTCTGGTGTTCAACATCCAAGAGGGGCAGCAATTCAAATTTGGCGGAATCACAGTTGTCAGTGAAATGGCAAATGTAGAGGCGGACGAATATCTGGAGGCTCTGAGGATCAAGCCAGGTGTCGTGTATTCGCCAACGCTGGTCGAAAACTCGATCGCGAGGATGGAGCGGCTGGCGATCAAAAATGGCGTCGATTTCATGCGGATCGAGCCGCGGGTCACGCGCAATGACCGAGATTTGTCGCTGAACGTGGAATTCGGTCTGGTCAAAGGACCCCGGATTTTTGTTGAACGGATAGATATTGAGGGAAATACGACAACGCTGGATCAGGTCGTACGGCGCCAGTTCCGCATTGTCGAAGGGGATCCGTTCAACCCGAGAGAAATTCGCGAAAGCGCTGAGCGTATTCGGGCGCTGGGGTATTTTGCGAATGCCGAAGTGAATGCGCGTGAAGGCAGTACACCAGATCAGGTGATTGTTGATGTGGATGTAGAGGAGCAGCCGACCGGATCACTGCAGTTTGGCGGCACCTTTTCGTCCTCTGACGGTTTTGGCATTGTCATCAGCTTTAACGAGGACAACTTTCTGGGGCGCGGCCAGCGCATAGGCCTTGATTTGTCAACTGCTCAGGAAGCCGAACGGTACGGTTTCAGGTTTGTGGAACCCTCGGCACTAGGGCGCAACGTGGGCTTTGGGCTCAACCTTGATTTCTCTAACGGCAGCAGCAGTGCGACGTCATATGATACGGACACAATCTTGTTCACACCAAACCTGTCTTTTCCGATTAGTGAAAATGGCCGGCTGTCACTTAACTACAAGGCAGAGAATGTAGAAATATTGGCCCGAAATGAGCCGCAAAACGGCAATGTTATCGGCAACGAAATCGCTGCTGGCGATCAATGGGCAAGCTCCTTGGGCTATGTCTATTCATATGACTCCCGCCGGGTTGGTCTGAATCCAAACGCTGGATATTTATTTCGATTTGGTCAGGACTTTGCCGGTATTGGCGGAGATTCCCAATTTGTAAAAACTCAGGCTACTGCGATCGCACAGACCAGAGTTCTTAATGAGGAGGTCATCTTACGTGCAACTTTGGAAGGCGGCGTGCTGAACTGGCTAGACGGCAAAAATCTGGTGACCAATCGGTTCTTGACCACTACAAAAACCATACGTGGCTTTGAAACCGGCGGCATTGGCCCTCGGGATTTGTCGGCAGGAGCGTCAGACGGGTTGGGGGGCAACATATTTGTCGTGGCTCGGCTTGAAGCAGAGTTTCCGCTAGGCTTGCCGGAGGAATTCGGCATGAGGGGCGGACTGTTCTATGATATCGGCAACGTGTGGAATCTGGATGATGTGAATACAACCGGCGGTATAATTGTCGGTGAGGGCGGCTCGTTCCGCCACGTGTTGGGCGTAGCACTGCTCTGGCAAACACCAATTGGACCGCTACGCTTCAACTTCTCCAAAGCATTCATCAAAGAAGATTTTGATATAGAACAGCAATTCGACCTAACTATTTCTACCAGATTCTAGCAGCGCGATGAGGTGGTTCAAAACCATTTGTCTGGTTGCGGTTGTTGCCTGTGGATCAGTTTGGACGTCCCATCGGGCTGCAGCTCAGAGCATTGGCACCATCGTTAGCCCAATCCTGACCATTGAATCAGATCAGTTGTTTGCTCGGTCGGCTTTTGGCCAGCGTGTTGCTCGTGAAACTGAGGCTGACGGTGCGATATTGGCGACCGAGAATCGCAAAATTGAGGCTGATTTGACGGCTGAAGAAAAGGCGCTGACAGATCTACGCGCGGGCATGGATCCCGCTGCGTTTCGAGTGTTGGCTGATGCATTTGACGAAAAGGTGCAGACCATACGTGGCACTCAGGACACCAAAGCGCGTGCTTTGACGCAAAGAAATGAAGCAGACAGGATCACGTTTATCAATGCTGCTGGTCCGGTCCTTGAGGTTTTGATGCAGGATGCTGGTGCGGCAGTTGTTCTTGAACGCCGTAATGTGTTTCTGAGCGCCAACGCAATTGACGTCACAGACGATGCGATACGGCGTATGGACGCTGCCATCGGCGATGGCAGTGATTTGCAGCCCAAAGAGTGAACCGCCCCAGCGCTTGCCCATTTGAGCTACCCTTGTTAGGCACATCCAATAACGCTTTTCAGAAGTAAGGGGCCCCCATGACATCGCAACTTTTGAGTGCGGACATCCAGATGATCCAGCGCATCCTGCCGCACCGCTATCCGTTCTTGTTGGTGGACAGGGTGGTTGACATCGACGGAACATCCACTGCGATTGGCATCAAAAATGTAACAATGAATGAACCGCATTTTCAGGGCCATTTCCCCGGGATGCCGATCATGCCCGGAGTTACGATTGTCGAGGCGATGGCGCAGACAGCCGCGGTGATGGTTGGGGTCGCGCTAGATATGGCTGACAAGGAACTGAAAGTCTTTTTCATGGCAATTGATAAATGCAAATTCCGCCGCAAAGTTATCCCTGGTGATGTTTTGTTGCTGAACCTGACCACAGTGCGCGGTAAGCCGGGCGGCAGAGTCTGGAAGTTCAGCGGTGTTGCCACCGTCGGCGAAGAAGTGGCCGCAGAGACAGAGTTCACCGCGATGATCGATTTGTAACAGGAGCAATCGGTATGGCAAATATCCACCCCAGCGCAATTATTGAAGACGGTGCATTGATCGGCGACGGATGCATCATTGGCCCGCTCTGTGTCGTTGGTCCGCAAGTGGTGTTAGACGCTGGTGTCGAGTTGAAAAGCCATGTTGTCGTGACCGGTCGGACCCGTATCGGGGAAGGCACGGTTGTGTTTTCATTTGCCGTGATCGGAGAGATTCCGCAGGATCTGAAATTCAAAGGCGAAGCCAGTCGGCTGGAGATTGGAGCGCGTAATCGCATCCGCGAACACGTGACAATGAATGCCGGCACCGAAGGCGGTGGCGGTGTGACACGCGTCGGCGATGACGGTCTGTTCATGGCCGGTTGCCATGTCGCCCACGATGCCCAGATTGGCGATCGAGTGATTGTTGTGAATTCAGCCGCTGTTGCTGGTCATTGTGTGCTTGAGGACGACGTTATCATTGGCGGATTGTCTGGAATACATCAATGGGTGAGGATTGGGCGAGGCGCGATCATTGGCGCGGTTACGATGGTGACGAACGATGTCATTCCGTACGGGTTGGTACAGGCACAAAGGGGCGCACTGGATGGGCTCAATCTGGTCGGGCTAAAACGAAGTGGTGTTTCCCGTGCAGACATTACAGCTCTGCGCGCCGCGTTTCAGATGCTGGCGCAAGGGGAAGGGACATTTCAGGATCGGGCGCGTCGCCTTGGCGACGACACTGACAGCGAATATGTACGCGAGATTGTGAATTTTGTTCTGGGCGACACGGACCGGTCGTTCCTGACCCCAAACTGATGCTGGCGCTGGTTTCAGGGCGCGGCGCATTGCCCGGGCAAGTGGCTGCCGCACAGCAGGTGCCGCCGTTGATCTGCGTCTTGGACGGCTACGCGCCAGATGGCCTTGACGCAGATATTACCTTTCGTCTTGAAACACTGGGCAGCTTGTTGGTTAGCCTGGGCGAACGTGGCGTGACAGAAGTGTGTTTTTGCGGCGCAATTGACAGGTTGACGTTTGACCCTGCTGCCTTGGACGCAGAAACCGCTCCGCTGGTCCCGGTGTTCAAAGAGGCGCTGCAAGCGGGCGATGACGGGGCCATGCGGGCCGCGATGAAATTGTTCGAGCAAACCGGTTTCACCATACGAGCAGCCCATGAACTGGTGCCCGATCTGGTGGCACCGCCCGGAGTCTTGAGCCAAAAGTGGCCGGATGCTGAGATGCGCGCGGATGCGGCGCGCGGCGCGGCGGTGCTTGCTGCGCTGGCGCCTCTTGATGTGGGGCAGGCCTGTGTCGTCGGCGGCGGGCAGGTGCTGGGCATAGAAGGATTGGGGGGCACCGATTTCCTGATAAAAAACCTGCCAGAGACGCCGCTGCGGGCTCAGGCGGTCTTGGTCAAGGGGCCCAAACTCGGGCAGGACACCCGTACGGATATGCCGACCATCGGTCCCGGAACAGTTCGATCTGTGCTTGCTGCAGGGCTGGCTGGACTGGTAATTGATGCAGGCGACGTGATCCTGTTGGAGCCCGAGGCGGTGAAACGCGCCTGTGACGATGCAGGGTTGGTCCTTTGGTCCCGGACGGGCGACTAGATGAATATATTTGTCATCGCGGGCGAACCTTCTGGCGACAAGCTTGGCGGCGCGCTGATGCAAGGCTTGCGCACGCTGGAGCCGGACGTTGTTTTTGACGGAGTTGGCGGCCCGCTGATGCAGGCTCAGGGATTGAGCAGTCGGTTTGACATGTCCGAACTCAGTGTGATGGGCATTGCCGAAGTCCTGCCCAAATACCGGTCGCTGATGCGCCGCATCAATGAAACCGCCGCTGCAGTGGTGAATACGGTACCTGATGTTTTGGTCACCATCGACAGCCCAGATTTTTGCCTGAGGGTGGCGCGCCGGGTCAAGGCCGCAAACCCAAACATCCGCACCGCGCATTATGTTGCTCCGACAGTCTGGGCATGGCGCCCCGGGCGTGCAGCCAAGATGGCACAGATGGTTGATCAGGTCTTGGCGCTGTTTCCGTTTGAGCCGCCTTATATGGAAGCCGCCGGTATGGCCTGCAATTTTGTCGGCCACCCGGTTGTTGCGGAACCCGTTGCGACGGACGCGGACGCCATGGCGTTTCGCGAACGCCATGGCATAGGCGATGCGCCCTGCCTTTTGGTTCTGCCCGGATCGCGGCGCGGCGAGGTCGGGCGGCTGGCCCCGATCTTCGCCGAGGCACTGCGGCTCGTTCTGGCGGCGCGACCAGAAATACGGGTAGTGCTGCCAGCCGCCTCTTCGGTGGCCGCATTGGTGGCCGAGTTGACCCGCGACTGGCCCGGCGCACCGATCATCCTTGATCCGCGCGGCCAGACTGTGGAGGCTGAAGCCACCGAGAGACGGGCAGCCTTTCGCGCGGCGAACCTAGCACTTGCTGCATCAGGGACAGTATCGCTGGAACTTGCTGCTGCAGGCACTCCGATGGTTATTGCATATGACATGAACTGGTTGTCGCGCCAGCTCGTCACTCGGATGCTGCAGGTTGATACGGTCACATTGGTCAATCTGGTCTCAGACACCCGTGTCGTGCCCGAGTTTCTCGGAGCGAACTGCATGCCAAAAGCCATCGCAACATCGCTGTTGCAGGTTATGGCTGACCCGGACACACAAAGAGAAGCGATGGCATTGACCATGCAACGACTCGGACAGGGTGGTGAAGCGCCTGGATTGCGGGCTGCACGGGCGGTTCTGGATCGCATAAGGTAACCTGGTGTGGATCATCTGACTTTTGCGGTCTCAGCTGCCCTCGCGCAGGTTCTGACAAATCTCGACAATCTGGCAGTATTGCTCGCCTTGATGCTGACCCTTGGTCGGGCCCGTGCGGTTGGTGGTTTTGTGATCGCGCAGGCGGTGGTGCTGGCAGCCGCAATGGGGCTTGCCATTGGTGCAGATCAGGCCTTGCCGGGCTGGGTTGGTTATCTGGGGATAGTTCCAATTGTGCTGGGGTTGCATGCGCTGTGGCAACAATCCGGGGTCGATGAGGGGGCCGAGGGCAGCGTAGCGCTGCCACAAGGCGGGCTGGTGGCGTCCACCCTGTTGTTTCTGTCGATGTCTCTGGACAGTTTTGCGGTCATGGCGCCGCTTTTGGCCGACAGTCTGCCGGGGTACCGCTTTTCGGCCCTTATGGGTGCAGTTGCAGCGGTTCTGGGGATCGGGGTGCTTTCGATCCTATTGTCACGGCTGGCGACCCCAAGCGCGCGCTGGGCTGGCAGATTGGAGCGCCTCGGTCCTGTGGCGATGATACTGGTCGGCCTGTATGTGCTGATAAACAGCGGCACAGATACGATCTAGGCGGGTGTTCCCACACGCGCTGCGCAAGCATGTATCAATGACCGCGCCAGATCCAACCGCCGCCAAAGATGCGGCTGCCGTCAGTCTCGTAGAACACGCACGCCTGACCCGGCGATACACCTTGTTCCGGTGTCAGCAGTTCCACTTCTGCAGTTGTCGCGGACAAAGGCCGGATGATCGCGTCGGTTGGCGGACGGGTCGAGCGCACTTTGACCGAGACATGCCATGCGTCCCGGCTGTCGAGCGGTTCATCGCCCAGCCAGTTGATTTCGCGTACTGGCACCGAGCGGGTGGCAAGCATGTCTTTGGGGCCGACGATAACCTGTTTGGCCGCAACATCCAGTTTGACCACATAGAGCGGATCCTCCAGTCCGCCGATACCAAGACCTTTGCGCTGTCCAATAGTGTAATGGACCACCCCGTTGTGGCGCCCCAAAGCGGTTCCGTTCACATCGACGATATCACCGGGATCAGCGGCTTCGGGCCGCAGTTTCTGGATCACTGCGGCATAATCGCCGTTCGGGACAAAGCAAATATCCTGACTGTCGGGTTTGTCCGCAACCACCAGCCCGAAATTTGACGCCAAGGCGCGGGTGGCATCTTTTGAGGGCAGATGGCCCAGCGGGAATCGCAGATATTCCAGCTGCTCCGGCGTGGTCGAGAACAGAAAATAGCTTTGATCGCGGTTGGCATCTTCTGCGGAATGTAATTCTGGTCCGTTCACACCCATTTTGCGTTGAATGTAATGTCCGGTTGCCATGCAATCGGCTTCAAGATCTTTTGCGGTCTCGAGCAGGTCTTTGAATTTCACCCGCTCGTTGCAGCGGATGCAGGGCACAGGAGTCGCGCCCGCCAGATAACTGTCGGCAAATTCGTCGATCACTGCGTCTTTAAAAATGTTCTCATAATCCAGAACGTAATGCGGAAAGCCCATATCTTCGGCCACGCGGCGGGCGTCGTGAATATCAAGCCCGGCGCAGCACGCGCCTTTTTTGGCAAGCGCCGCACCGTGATCATATAATTGCAAGGTCACACCGACCACGTCATAGCCTTCGCTGGCCAGTTGCGCCGCCACAACCGAACTGTCTACGCCGCCGGACATGGCCACAACCACCCGCGTTTCTGCGGGAGATTTGGCAAAGCCAAGCGAGTTAAAGGGCATGTCGCGATCCAGCGCCATGATGCGTCTCCTGATGATGCATAGGTCCGTTTGCACCTGTTCTGTGAAAATATAGGAAAATCCAACATATTCTCAAGGGGGGCCTTCACCCCTTCTTAAGGCTGGGATGTGCAATGTCGCGCCCATGAATGCAAGTAGGTGAGTCATGTATCTTAAAAAAGTTGATGGACCGCGCGCAGTCACGTTGCAAGACGGGACCATCATGACCCGCGCCGATTTGCCAACACCTGGTACACGACGCTGGGTCGCTTCGCGCAAGGCGGCTGTGGTGCGTGGCGTGTTATATGGTTTGATCACGCAGGACGATGCACTGAAGAAATACGAGATTTCAAAAGAAGAATTTCACGAATGGCTAGTGGCCGTCACCGAACATGGTGAAGAGGCATTAAAGGCGACCGCGGTGCAAAAGTATAGACAACTTTGAGTTGCGCGTGTTAGTTTCGCATCACTGGTAACTTGTGATTAACCTTTTTTTGTCAGGGTTAATTCAGACGAAACAAAACTGTGCCCGGCTTTCAATAGCCCTTGTTCCGGAGATTATCAAATGCGTGTACTGCTGGTCGAAGACGACCCTAACACCTCAAAAAGCATTGAACTGATGCTGACCCATGCCAGTCTGAACGTTTACGCGACAGATCTTGGAGAAGAGGGGATCGATCTGGCCAAGCTTTATGACTACGATTTGATCCTTTTGGATTTGAATCTGCCAGATATGCACGGGCATGAAGTTTTGCGCCAATTGCGAATGTCGCGGATTGACACTCCAATTCTGATCCTGTCCGGTGCAGACGATACAGAAAACAAAATCAAAGGTTTCGGATTTGGAGCCGATGACTATCTGACCAAACCCTTCCACCGCGAAGAACTGGTGGCTCGGATACATGCCATCATTCGCCGCTCAAAAGGTCATTCGCAGTCTATCATCAACACAGGCAAGATAGCCGTCAATCTGGATGCCAAAACTGTTGAAGTGGACAACAAACCTGTCCATCTGACCGGCAAAGAGTATCAGATGCTGGAATTGTTGAGTTTACGCAAAGGTACAACGTTGACCAAAGAAATGTTCCTGAACCATCTTTATGGCGGAATGGACGAACCTGAACTCAAGATCATTGATGTGTTCATTTGCAAACTGCGCAAGAAACTGAGCGTGGCAACCGAGGGTGACAATCACATCGAAACTGTTTGGGGGCGAGGCTATGTATTGCGCGATCCCGAACCCGCCAGCCTTGAGGATCGGCGCATTGCCGTCGGCGCCTAAGCGTTTTTGAAAAGCCGCCATTTCAGGGCGGCTTTTTTGTAAGAGACAACCGACCGCGCGAGACTTGCTGCTCACGGGATGGAATTGAGCGCGGTCAAATTTCAGGATCCATCAGCCACGTTCCTCCCTCGTTGTGGGTTTGGTGGGTCCTGATACAACATCCAATAACTGACCCACTGGACCCGGCCCGCTGTGCCGCCTATCAATTGGCACAGTGAACAACCGGAGGCGCGGGTGACATCCAAGATAGATATTGCTGATCTCACGCCTGACGGCGCGCGCCTAGAATTGCAGCGGCTTGCAGGTTTGCTAATTCGCGCCAATATGGCGTATCACGGTGCCGATGCGCCGGACCTGTCGGATGCAGACTATGATGCTCTCAAACGGCGTAACGCGGAAATTGAGGCACGATTTCCCGATCTTATGCGGGTCGACAGCCCGTCTGATCAGATCGGGTCTGCGCCGTCAGACGGGTTTTCCAAGATTACTCACGCTGTACGGATGCTTTCATTGGGCAATGCGTTTGATGACGAAGACGTTGTGGAATTTGACGCGCGCATTCGCAAATATCTGGGGCTGGCCGCGGATGCGCCATTGCCAATGACAGCTGAACCCAAGATCGATGGCCTGTCTTTGTCGCTGCGGTATGAGCACGGCTTTCTGGTCCAGGCGGCGACTCGGGGGGACGGCGCAGTGGGTGAGAATGTCACCGAAAATGCCCGAACAATTGCCGATATCCCGCATACACTCAGCGACGCGCCAGATCTGCTGGAGGTGCGCGGAGAGGTCTATATGTCTCACGCGGATTTTGCGGCATTAAATGAACGCCAGGGAGTGATCGGCGGTAAACGGTTTTCAAATCCGCGCAATGCCGCGGCAGGGTCGCTGCGCCAGTTGGATGCAGAGATTACCCGCGCCCGTCCGCTGCATTTTTTCGCGTATGCTTGGGGGGCGTTGTCGCGCCCACTCGGCCCTACCCAATTGCAGGCGATTGAGCGGCTGAAAAGCCTGGGGTTTTCAACCAATCCACTGACAACAATTTGCGACGGGCCGGCCGATCTGATCGCGCATTACAAATCGATTGAGTCTCAGCGCGCGACGCTGGGCTATGACATCGATGGCGTGGTCTACAAAGTGAACGATCTGGCGTTGCAGGGGCGGCTTGGGTTCCGATCGACAACTCCGCGATGGGCGATTGCGCACAAGTTCCCGGCTGAGCTTGCGTGGACGCGGTTGCTTGGCATCGATATTCAGGTTGGCCGCACGGGTGCGCTTAGCCCTGTTGCCCGACTACAGCCGGTCACGGTCGGCGGCGTAGTCGTGTCAAATGCAACGCTTCACAACGAAGACTATATCGGTGGGCGCGACGCCAAAGGTGTGCCTATTCGGGAGGGCAAGGACATCCGGGTTAGCGATTGGGTTCAGGTCTACCGTGCTGGTGACGTGATTCCCAAGATCGCGGATGTCGATCTGAGCAAACGGGCGCCAGATGCAATTCCTTTTGTATATCCCCAGAAATGTCCGGAATGCGACAGCGCCGCGATCCGCGAAGCAGGTGACGCGGTGCGGCGCTGTACCGGTGGCATAATATGCCCTGCCCAGGCCGTTGAAAAGCTGAAGCATTTTGTGTCACGAGGTGCTTTTGACATCGATGGTCTGGGTGCCAAACAGGTCGAACAATTCCACCGTGACGGCTGGATCGCCGAGCCCGCTGATATCTTCACATTGCGGGATCGGTTTGGCAGCGGCATGCAGCAGCTCAGGAATCGCGAAGGCTGGGGCGAGAAATCAGCGGACAACCTGTTTGATGCGATAGACGAGAAATGTAATATCCCGCTGGGGCGATTGCTGTTTGCCTTGGGTATTCGCCATATGGGCGAGGCGGCGTCGAACACATTGGCGCTGCATTATGGATCATGGGCCGCGCTGATCGCGACGGTCGATTCAGCCGCTGCCGCCCAAGGACCGGCATGGGAGGAACTGATCGGCATTGATGGGATTGGCGCAGTCATGGCGACATCGCTGGTCACGGCCTTTGCGCAACTGGCAGAGCGTGCCTCAATCGATCGACTTGTGATGCATCTGAACATCATGGACGCGGCGAGACCGGATACAGACGGCGGCCCGGTGGCCGGAAAAACGGTTGTGTTCACAGGGACGCTGGAAAAGATGACCCGCGCCGAAGCAAAGGCGCGTGCGGAAAGTCTGGGCGCAAAAGTGTCTGGTTCAGTCAGTGCCAAAACAGATCTGATTGTCGCCGGGCCGGGGGCGGGATCAAAAGCCAAAAAAGCGGCTGAACTTGGCATCGAAATACTGGACGAGGACACTTGGCTGGCCTTGATTCAAGATCAATGAGTGGGCGGCCCGAAATTCTGTTTCCGCTGTTTTCAGATCTGGAAACGCTGGACGGCGTAGGGCCAAAAACAGCACAAAACCTGCAACACCTGCACGTCACCAAGCCGCGCGACCTGCTGTTTACTCTGCCTTACGCAGGGATTGATCGTCGCCGCCGTGATACGGTGAAAGGCACAGATCTTCCCGCAACACTGACAGTGGCTGTCACTATTGGGCAGCACCGCAAACCCGCCAGCAAAGGCGGCGCCTACCGTATTCACGTTGAAGACGCAGAGACCTCGTTCCAACTGGTCTATTTCCATGCCCGCAGCGACTATTTGCAGAAACTCTTACCCACGGGCGGGCGCCGTATCGTCTCTGGCAAGGTTGAACTGTTTGATGGTATCGCCCAGATGGTGCATCCCGATCATGTGGTGAGTGAGGCCGAAGAGGCTGAGATACCACGTTTTGAACCTGTCTACCCGCTGACAGCTGGCGTGACCCAAAAGGTGATGTACAAAGCGACGCGGGGCGCCTTGTCGCGTGCGCCTGTTTTGATCGACTGGATTGACCCGGTCCAAAAAAAGCAAGAGCAGTGGCCGGATTGGGCTGAGGCTGTGCGCATCGCCCATAATCCGACAAAAATGGATGATCTCAGTCCGTCTTCCGACGCGCGTGAGCGTTTGGCGTATGACGAGTTCATGGCGCATCAGATGACGTTGGCTTTGGCGCGGGCCCGCGAGCGCAAGAACAAAGGCCGCGTCAGTGTCGGCACGGGGGCGATTCAATCCACGGTGCTGAAGGCTTTGCCTTATCAGCCGACGGGCGCACAGCTTCGCGCGGTGACAGAAATTGCCGAAGATATGGCCGCACCGCTGCGGATGAACCGGCTTTTGCAAGGTGATGTCGGATCGGGCAAGACGCTGGTGGCGTTTCAGGCGCTGTTGATTGCGGTCGAGTCGGGCGGGCAGGGAGTGATGATGGCGCCAACCGAAATCCTTGCGCGCCAGCATCTGGAAGGATTGCAGCCGCTGGCGGAAAGTGCCGGGGTTGTGTTGGAAATCCTGACCGGACGCGACAAAGGTAAGGAGCGTGCGGGCAAGCTGGCAGCGCTGAAATGCGGGGATATATCCGTTCTTGTTGGCACCCACGCGGTGTTTCAAAAAGATGTGGAATTTCACGACTTGCGTTTGGCCGTTATCGACGAACAGCACCGGTTTGGTGTGCGTCAGCGCCTCGAATTGGGGCGCAAGGGCCTGTTGGCGGATGTATTGGTGATGACGGCGACGCCCATCCCGCGCAGTCTTTCACTGGCGCAATATGGCGATATGGACGTGTCGGTACTGGACGAAAAACCACCCGGTCGAAAGCCGATCAAGACAGCCCTAGTCAGCACCGCACGGATCGACGAAGTGATTGTTCGACTTCAGGCTGTGATGGCTGAAGGGCGGCAATGCTATTGGGTCTGTCCATTGGTCGAGGAAAGCGAGGTTGTTGATCTAACCGCTGCCGAAGATCGGTTTCAACGGCTCCGGGCTGTTTTGGGTGAAGATGTTGTCGGCTTGGTGCATGGTCAAATGCCAAGCGCCGAAAAAGATGCGGCGATGGCCCGGTTTCAGAAAGGTGATACCAAAGTTCTAGTGGCAACAACGGTGATTGAAGTCGGCGTGAACGTGCCCAATGCGACAATCATGGTGATTGAACGGGCCGAGATCTTTGGTTTGGCACAATTGCACCAGTTGCGTGGGCGTGTTGGGCGGGGCGAGGCCGCATCAACCTGCCTCCTGATGTACCAATCGCCGTTGTCTGAGGGGGGGCGCAAACGGCTGGAAGTGCTGCGTGAGACCGAAGACGGGTTCCGCATTGCTGAAACCGATCTGCAGATGCGCGGCGCGGGCGATCTGATTGGCACAGCACAATCTGGATTGCCGAGGTTCCGGGTGGCTGATCTGGAACGGCAAACCGCGCTGATGGCAGTTGCCCAGAGTGATGCGCGGGCGTTATTGGCCTCTGATCCGAGTCTTACCAGCGAAAGAGGCAAGGCGGCGCGTGTTCTTTTGTGGCTGATGGAACAGGATCAGGCAATTCGTTTGATTGCAGTGGGTTAGGCGTAGTTTCGTTGGATTTGTTCCAAAAAGTTCACAAATGTTCCTAAAAAGTTCTTTACAAACCATTAAGGAAATGAGAACAAAGTAGCAACAAATGCAGACAAATAGGAGCCACCCCATGCTTGCCCAGATCAGGACAGTTCTTCGCCGCTCACAGGCAACTTTGATTCAGGATGCGATGGGCGGGGCTGCTTTGGTGGTGATGTTGGTCGCGAGTCTGCATCTGCCTGTATTTTCCTGAGTTTTTCTTTTTGCCTCGCGCGTCTCGTTCCGGCCTTCCTGCATCCTGTCCCAACTTTGATGCATCAGACTGACATTGCCTGTCCCAAGTCCTTTTAGGAAGACCTCCGGATCCCCAACGAGACGCGCATTACCTGCCGCCGCCGTCCCTAGTGACGTGCGGCGGTTTTTTTGCAGGTATATCTTGGAATGCTCCGAGTTTGTGCCGCCATCGGGATCAATGACCAAAGGCCTCGGTCTGTACCCATGCGACTGCAGGCAACGCGGGACAGGCACGACAAGATGAATGTCTTCTTCCGCCGTGGTTTCACAATTCTGCACCGCGCTTACCGACCTTTTCATCTTTTGCACCACTCATCGCGTGCATGCCGCGCCATACGGAAGCGGTCCTTTGTGACCAAGCCCATGTCGATCCAGCTGCCGCCACTGCACGCGGTAAATGGCGAGGCGTGCAGTGGTCCAATCATTGCAGAATGACGAAGAATTCATAAAACTAGCCCATATTTCCTGACAGCCGCGTTTACCTCCAAGCAGCGCGAGCTTTCCCCAACCTCGTGAGGAGAGAAAGGCAGCGCAACCTCATAGAATTGACCCGCAGCTTTGCGGAGTGATGCACGATCCGCTTCTGAAATAGCAGCGGGATCAGCCTTATTCGTGATGTCCTCAATGGACCGGCGGGCAAGCTCTTTCTGGACGAGACCGGGTATATCAAATTGCTTTAGGCATAGGCCCCAGGTTCCATCCATGAGATAATCCCACACCAGCGCAATCCCATCCGGCCACGGCATTGCGTTTGCCCCAAGTGCTTTGAGTATGTCTGCTGTGAACTTGTTCTTTACGCTGACTGCAACGTCTTCAAGAGAAAGGCTTTCAGCGAGTTCTTCAGCTGCAGCGATCCAGTCAACATGTCTTGGGTGGTAATAGTGCAGAACATCGCCTTCGAGTTCGTAAGAGCCAAATGAACTGGTAAAAATCGTCTTTTTTGACCACTTCGTACGCGGGCGGTGGAAAACACCGCTTTTCAGCAAGCTCCACGATGCGCGCTTCAGTAATTCGGGCCTTACCAGCCAATGCCGGGCGCGTAATGTAATGCTCATCAATGTAGGCTTGGGACAGGTTTGCCGGAGCGGTCGTCATTAATCTCCTGATCTTTCAACATAAGGGGACAAAATCAGGCTAAGGTCGGATCGCGACATTGTCATTCAGAAACGTTTCGGATAAAACCGAAATATGGATGCAGAACCTTCAATGGCAACAATTGGAGCCTTGATCGGCTCCCCGGCTCGGGCCGCCATGCTGTCTGTACTTTTCGACGGGAGATCACTCACGGCAACCGAATTGGCGCAGATTTCGGGTGTTTCAGCAGCAACTGCCAGTGAGCATTTGGCCAAACTAACAGAGGCGAAACTTCTGGTTTGTGAAGTGCATGGGCGACATCGTTACTACAAGATTTCAAGGCCAGAGGTCGCGGAAGCATTGGAGGCCATTGTTCATTTGGCACCAACGCAACCAGTACCTGCCAGAACCGCCTCTCCCAAACTGGAAGCCATGCGAAATGCGCGCCTTTGTTACGACCACTTTGCAGGTACGTTGGGTGTGATGATCGCCGATGCTTTGATTCTCAGGCAGTTCTTGACACCCAACGACCGAGATTTTGTGCTCACTGACACTGGAGAGAGTTTTCTCGGAAAAATGGGCGTCGATGTTCAGGCGGCCCGTACGAAGCGGCGTGTGTTTGCAAGAAAATGTCTGGATTGGAGCGAGCGGCGCCCGCATCTGGCGGGGTCACTGGGCGCAGAGATAGCAGAGACAGCATTCCGCAAAGGGTGGATCAATCGCACTGCAGAGCGGCGTATCGTGGAGATCACACCTTGTGGAAGAAAGATGTTCCAGGACGAACTCCTGATCTCGGTTTGATTCTCCAGAACCAGGCGATCCACATTTTGTGTTCACAACGGGTTGTTTTTGTTGAGCACGCCATGTCGGGTTTCGACACATTGTTCCATTTCAGGTGATATGCAGCGTTCGTTAGTTTGGGCCCTTAGTCACTGCTCGCCGCGCTCAAATAATCGAAACCTGTGGCTCATTGACTTGACGTCAATTCCATCTCCATAAAAACGACGCGGGATGCAAATTTCTCCGGTAAATCCGCTGGTGCCGCCACATCTTTGAAGCCGACTGACCGGTAAATCCGATGCGCGCCGGTCATGGTGTGATAGCTGTCCATAACTTGCGCCGAGTACCCAGTGTTTTTGCGGACGCGATCAGGTCATTGACCAACTTCAGCCCAATCCCGTTGCAGCGTTGATCTGGGAGTACATACATTCGCTTTAACTCAACGGTGTCGTCACCATGACCCGCAAACGCGACACAGCCAACAGGGCGTCCATCTTCTCTGGCCAACAGGAAACATCCCGTCGGCGGTTGAAATATGCCGGGTAGCGTTGCTAGTTCGCTTTCCAAATCGCCAAACGTTGGAGCATCTTTAGTTTCCGGGTCCAGTGAAATTGACCAAGTCGTAAGTTCCCTCACGAGATTGCCGGCTGCGGCGATGTCGGCAGCCGTAGATATTTGTTCAATAGTCAGCATTGTTGGAACCTCGAAAAATATACCAAATATTTTTACAGCCTAAGTGGGCTTGGATTTTTAGTCGATCTACAGTTGCACGGGAAATCTGCGGCGCAAACAGGTACAAGGCCTATCCACACCGAAAGGTTTGAGAAAGCTATGGAGTTATTCTGTTGAAAACTCTGCAACCACGTCTGAAAGGTCAAATTCGCAGGAGGTTTCTCAACAGAACAGGCGCCTCGCGGGCATCTGACACCTTCTGTCTGTTTATGGTTGTGACCCTAGTGTCTGGCTGCGACACGTCGCGCTGAGCTCAGCAGCCCAGCCAGCGCAAAGATCAGTGCAGCGACGCAGACAATTGTCGGGCCCGTTGGCGTGTCAAACTGAAAGGCGGCCGCAAGTCCACCTAGCGCAGAGACAGATCCAATAACTGCAGCGGCGGCAACCATATGTTCTGGAGATCGCGCAAAGGATCGGGCAGCAGCGGCCGGAATGACCAGCATTGCGGCAATCAGCAAAGCGCCGACAACTTTGATTGCCACCGCTACCATGACAGCCAGCGCAAGCGTCAGAATCAATTGTTCGCGCCGGGGATCAATGCCGGACGCATAAGCAAGATCAGGGCCCACTGTTGCTGTCAGCAGGGCGTTCCATCGTGCCCTGATCAGGGCAATCACCGCCAGCGCGCCGCCCCAGATCACAATCAGATCGGTTTTGCCGACAGCCAGAATGTCCCCAAACAGATACGCCATGAGGTCGATCCGCACGCCCTGAAGCAGTGACACAGCGACGAGACCAAAAGCCAGTGCGGCGTGCGCAAGCACGCCCAGCAATGTGTCCACGCCATACCCCCGTCCTCCAAGGCTGGAAACCGCAAGCGCCATGACCAGTGCAACACCCAGCACGCCTGCAAAGATCGACAGGTTGAGCATGAGCGCGAGCGCAACGCCGAGAATCGCGGCATGGGCGGTCGCATCGCCAAAATAGGCCATCCTGCGCCAGACAACAAAACATCCCAAAGGCGCAGCGGCGATTGCAACTCCAAGGCCGGCAAGGGCGGCGCGCACCAGAAAATCATCCAGCATGGGTCTGCTCGTGACTGTGATCATGATCATTATCGTGAGAGTGGCTATGCTCGTGGCGGTACAGCGCCAGTGCGCCACGGGTGCCAGTGCCAAACAATGCGCGATACTCCGGCGCCGAGGCCACAAGTTCGGGCGTTCCTTCGCAGCAGATATGGCCGTTAAGGCATAACACACGATCGGACGCCGCCATCACCACGTGCAGATCGTGGCTGATCATTAAAACGGCACATCCCAACTCGGTGCGCACCTGTTCTATCTGTCGGTAAAACGCCGCGGCTCCCGGTTGGTCCAGCCCTTGCGTTGCTTCGTCTAACAACAGCACCTGCGGATCGTTCAGCACCGCGCGCGCCAGGAGAACCCGTTGGAATTGGCCGCCGGACAGATCCGTCATTTGTCGGTCAGCAAGGTCGGGAACGCCGGCGCGGCGCAATGCCGCGTTGGCCGTGTCCAAAGAGATCGCGTGGGGCAGGCCAAGGAAACGCGCGGCGCTCATTGGAAGCGCCGCATCAATGTGCAGCGTCTGCGGGACATACCCAATCCGTAGGTCAGGCTGACGGAACACGCTGCCGCCAGAGGGTTGCACGGCGCCGATCAGGCTGCGCAAGAAGGTCGATTTCCCGGAGCCGTTTGGGCCAACGATAGTCACAATTTCAGCGGGTTGCAGGGCAAAGTTCACCCCGCTTAACACCCGCTTTCCACCTAGTGCGATGTCGAGGTTTTTGGTTTCGATAAGGGTCACGCCGCGGCTGCATTCTGGCAGGTTGGGCAAAGCCCTGACGCTTCGACAATGGTGCGTTCTATGGCGAAACCAGCGGCGCTAGCTGCATCTCCCAATCGACCTTTGGCCAGTTCGGCGTCGGCCTCGGCCACCGCATTGCACGATCTGCAGATCAGAAAGGCCGGTGCGTGACTTACACCGGGATGAGCACAGGCAATATAGGCGTTCAACTGCTCAATTTTGTGAGCAAAACCTGCGCGTACCAGAAAATCGAGCGCGCGGTATGCGACCGGGGGCTGCGCCCCTTTACCCTCGCGACCCAAAAGGATGTCATAAGCCCCCATCGCGCGATGTTGCTGAAGCAAGATTTCCAAAACGCGGCGGCGTGCAGGGGTGAAGTGCAGCTTGGCGGCAATGCAATGCTTTTCCACGGCGCGCAATGTGTCGTTGATGCAGGCCTTGTGATCATGGTTCTCAAAACCGATTGCAGTCATGGCGGTCCCCTGGCCAGCTTTCTCGATTGATATGTTATAACATTCCAACTATCAAGCGTCTCAACTTGTTATATCATAACAAAGGTGCTTGCCATGCTGCGAACTCTATCTGCCGTTTTGATTTGCCTGTCTGCGCACGCCGCG
>RCNB010000398.1_pt1 | contig 30016 bp, 25 predicted proteins | sample 2041321 | NCBI WGS metagenome assembly RCNB01 (sample SAMN09708232, study PRJNA481090) | Marine sediment metagenome, whole genome shotgun sequencing project. | reverse complement strand
GCTTGCGGCACTGTCTGGTCAATAAATTGTTGGCGCAGCTCATCGTTGGTTTTACGTTTAAGTTTCCATTTCATAGATTGCTCAGTATGTACAGATTCTGCATCCACAGGACCTAACATCATTAAACTTGGCCACCACCATCTATTTAAAGCGTCTTGAGCCATAGCCTTTTGCTCTTTTGAACCTCTGCAGAGCGTAAGCATTATTTCGTAACCTTGCCGTTGGTGAAAACTTTCTTCCTTACAAACACGAACCATTGCTCTGGCATAAGGACCGAAAGAAGTATTACAAAGGGGTACCTGGTTTATAATAGCAGCACCATCAACCAACCATCCAATAGCCCCCATATCTGCCCAACTTATTGTTGGATAGTTAAAAATTGAAGAATATTTCGCCTTACCACTATGCAACTGATCGTATAATTCGTCTCGTGAAATACCTAATGTCTCACAAGCCGAATACAAATACAAACCGTGACCTGCTTCATCCTGAACTTTCGCTAGTAATGCCACTTTACGACGTAAAGAAGGCGCTCGTGTAATCCAATTCCCTTCTGGCAGCATTCCAATTACTTCCGAATGTGCGTGTTGCGACATCTGCCGAATATGTGTTTTACGATACTTTTCTGGCATCCAATCCTTAGGTTCAATCTTCTCATCACGAGCGATTCGTGCTTCAAAAATTTCTTCTAGATTCTTAATTTGTTCCTCACTCATATCTCATTATGATTTCTTTTATTTCAAGCGTTTCCGGCATTCGCCGGAAGGACATTTATACATCAAAATCTACTTTCACTGTATCTGAAGTTGGAACAGATTGGCAGCTCAAAACAAAATTCTGAGCTACTTCACTTTCGTCCAACGCGTAATTAACTTTCATTTCCACACTTCCTTCCAACACTTCACATTTGCAGGTACTGCACACTCCACCTTTACAAGCGAAGGGCAAATCTGCACCGGCGCCAAGGGCAGCATCCAGAATATTATCATAATCCTTGGTCATTATAAACTGAAACTCTTTTCCTCCATCAACTATTATCACTTCAACTCCTTCAACATTTTGTTGCGCAAGACGCTCAACACGTTGCTTGTCTTCCTCGGAAAGCCCCGAAACAAATAATTCAAAATGCAATAGGTTTTTTGGCAATCCTGCCTGAATCAAATACTCGCTTACAAAGTTCACCATATCCTCTGGTCCACATAAAAACACTTCACTAGTATCCGCGATATCAATAAATGTTGACGTAAGAACGCTCATCTTGTCGTCGTCAAATCGTCCATTGAATAAATCAATATCTCTTTTCTCTTTCGTAAGGAAATAGTAGATCTCAAGGCGTCCAAAATAGGAGTTGCGCAACTGTTCCAACTCCTCTTTAAAGATAATAGATTTCGCGGTTTTATTCACATAAAAGAGCTTGCATGTCGCACTAGTTTCTTTAGCCAGATGAGTTTTAATCATAGAAAGCATTGGCGTTATTCCACTTCCAGCAGCAAAGAACAAATAGTTCTTTTCCTTGTTGGTTTCTACCTCAACTCCAAAATTCCCACTTGGAGCCATTACTTCAAGCATATCTCCTGTTTGCAAACTATCATTTACATAGGTCGAAAATTTTCCTCCCGGTATTAGCTTTACAGCTACGGTCCATTCATTGTCCAGCGGACTAGAACACAAACTATAAGAACGTCTTGTGTCCTCATCATTGATGTCTGCTTTTAGGGTAAGATGTTGTCCTTGACGGTATTTAAATTCTTCGGAAAGTGCCGCAGGTACTTCGAAGCTCACCACTGAACAATCGTCAGTTTCCTTATAGATATCCTTTATTTTTAATCTGTGAAATTTTGACACGACCTATTAAAATTAGATAACAAAACTAACGTTTGTTAGTTAGATTTGCAAGTTAAATTTTATACAACAATTCCGTTTAATAATACAGCCGCCATATCTTTTTTTAAGACATTGACATCTAGCTTTCCTCGCTTTTGATACCAGACGTACAATGATCTTAGTGTGGAAAGAATAGAGAACAAAATTACTTCCGGATGATGTGCTTTAATTTCTTCTTTTTCGATTCCCTCTTTTATAATTTTTCTGAAATTTTCTTCATAGTTCTCTCTCATCTTCACGAAGTCTGATAAGTCATCATTTTCAAGATGCATCCAATCATTGTTCAATGCGGCTAAGCCTTCCGAATAATTAACCGTAATATCAATGTGCAATTCAATAACACTTGTAATTTTTTCTATGGGTGTTGCCCTCGATTCCATAACGTTATTCATCCCCAATGTAAACTCTTGCGCTACTTCGAGTATTAGTGTTGACAGAATTTCCTGCTTCCCTTGAATATGATTGTATAGGCTTGCAGCTTTAATCCCCATGGCCTGAGCGATGTCACGCATCGACACAGCATTATACCCTTTTTCATTAAAAAGGCGCGATGCAACGATGACAATTTCTTCTTTCCGCGTTAGGGATTTCATAGATATGCAAGATACTAATTCTGCCTGTAATTTTATTCTAGATTTACGTCACACAGCTCTAAATCGTTAGGAGATTAGCGCTGAAAGCTTCATCTTACCTTCATGCAATCAACAATTTTAGTTATGAACTCCTAAAAAAGTGTAATTTTGAAATAACTATGAAAGCAAAGATTGAATCTAACGAGCTGATAGATAGGTTGCCACCCCATCTGAAGCAATATATGAAGCCTCAAGACTACGAGCAATACACGCCAATTAATCAGGCGGTGTGGCGCTTTGTGATGCGAAAAAATGTTGATTATTTAAGTCGGGTAGCTCACGAGAGCTATGTGGAAGGCTTGCAAAAGACAGGGATTTCTATTGAGGAGATTCCGTCGATGTATGGTATGAACCGCATTCTAAAAGAAATAGGCTGGGCCGCGGTCGCGGTTGACGGTTTTATACCGCCCAATGCATTTATGGAGTTTCAGGCATATAAAGTGCTTGTCATTGCCAGTGATATTAGACAGCTGGAAAATATTGAATATACACCAGCACCAGATATAATTCATGAGGGAGCGGGACATGCACCTATCATTGCTAGCCCTGATTATGCAGAATATCTGAGGCGATTTGGAGAAGTTGGTGCAAAAGCCATTTCAAGCGCACATGATATTAATATGTATGAAGCTGTTCGAGAGCTCTCTATTTTAAAGGAGGCAAAAGGTATATCACAATCTGAAATTGACGCAGTAGAGAAAAAAGTTGAAAAACTTCAGCGTAAAAAAGTGAAGGCTTCAGAAATATCCTTGATCCGAAATTTACATTGGTGGACTGTTGAATATGGAATGGTCGGGACCGTATCTGAACCAAAGATATATGGTGCAGGTTTGCTATCATCAATTGGTGAAAGCGCCTGGTGTATGAAAGATGAAGTTAAAAAAATACCATATTCTATTGATGCCGCTTATCAAGATTTCGACATAACAAAACCTCAACCTCAGCTCTATGTAACACCAGATTTTGCGTATTTACAGGAAGTTTTAGAGGAATTTGCCAATACCATGGCGGTTAGGAAAGGAGGCTGGCGCGGACTGAAAAAATTAATCAAATCGAAGCAGTTAGGAACTCTTGAGCTTAGCACAGGACTTCAAGTGAGTGGTCATTTTATACGAATGATTCAGAATGAAGATAAGGAAGTTGTTTTCTTCGAAACAGAAGGTGAAACCGCTCTTTCGCATCGAGAAAAGGAAGTAATTGGTCATGGAGTTTCTAGACATAAAAATGGATTCAGGTCTCCATTAGGGAAATTGAAAGGGATCAACCTCTCTATCGAAAACATGGGACCTAGAGACTTACAGGCCTATAATTTCTACGACGGAAAACAAATTGCATTCGAATTTGAAAGTGGTATTATCGTTGAAGGTCTCAACGTAACTGGAATTCGAAACCTGCGTGGGGAATTGATGTTAATTCAGTTTTCAAATTGTACAGTAACATACAAAGATGAAGTTCTTTTCACTCCAGAGATGGGGAATTTTGATATGGCAGTTGGTAAAGAAATAGTTTCGGCATTTGCGGGTGCAGCAGACTATCATTCGTTTGATTTAACAAATCACGTGAGTTCTACTGAAACAATTAAAGTAGCCCTTTCAGTAGAAGAGACAGCTTTGAATACAATATATCAAGAAGTGAAAAGCATGAGAAATTCAAACTTAGCCATAACCGAAGGTTCTGACGAAAGTAAGAAACTAAAACAGATTTTCAAGATAGTTGAAGAAGATCATACAGAAGATTGGTTGTTGCCTCTTGAGATCTATGAATTAACTGGTGCCAATACCATCTTAAACTATCTTACCAACTTTAAAAAAGAGCACCCAAAAGTCGCACACTTGATTGATGGGGGTTTGGATCTAATTGAAAAGTAACACACAAAACAAGGCGTTTAATTATGGGTATACTCGATTTTTTATTCGGAAACAAAAATAAAATAATAAAGGATTTTGCAACTCGTGGAGCTGTAATTGTTGATGTTCGGACCAAAGGAGAATTTTCTGGAGGAGCTATCCCCGGATCAAAAAACATCCCTCTTCAACAAATTGGCAAACAAGTAACTGAAATCAAAAAATGGAACAAACCAGTAATACTATGTTGTGCTAGTGGAATGCGCAGTGGTAGTGCCACAGGGATTTTAAAAAGCAAAGGCATTGAAGTTGTCAATGGTGGAGGCTGGGTTAGCTTAAGCAAGAAGTTAACCACTGCTTAAGCCCTCCTTGAAAAAAGGAGGGCAAATATGATCTAAAACTTTATTTCATTTAAGTCTACTTCCTGCTCAATGATTTCATCATTAAACTGCAGCTTCCAGCCCATTGAATTTGTTAGAATATATATTTTTTGGAGTTCGGAGATGAGTCTGTTTTGGGCATTTAGCCTTAAGTCGGAAGCCTCAATCTTTTCTCGCAATGATTCTTCAACCCTGTCCTTGATTTTATTATAATCGGAAGCATTAAATTGATTTAAATAATCCTGTTCAATATCATAATATTCGATATTTGGATTTATTGACAGATCCGGTTCCGGGATATTCGTTATCGTTAAGGTCTTATTTTCAGCATCAATTTTGGTCTCAACTTCACTAAGATCATAAGATATATTGGCTTTGGCATTCACAATCACGAGTGCTTTTTTATCAGAAGAAAACATGTCAAAATAAAATTTCTTTGAATCCGCATAACTAAATACTTCAGCGTAGTTACCTTCAGTCACTACAAGCTTGCCTACATTTTTAAGTTGCTCTTGAATAATGGTCGTATTAAACTCCAATTGCTCTCGCTCGTCTTTTTGATGCTCGCAGTAGCGAAGCCCAAAAACTAAAACCATTGTTATTACAATTCCGAAAACAATTTTTCGCATCTTATAAATTTTTTATCTAAGATACATAAAATTGAGTCAATCATAGCAGCATATAGTTAGCTACACTTTCAGAAACAAGCCGCGATTAAAGAAGAAGAAAAGAATTAATCTTTTATTAATTAGAACTGATTTGTCATCGCAGAAATCCTATGTTTTATGAAGTCGGTACTATTTTTAAATAAATCACTTATTTCCAGATGTATAAAACTCTATAAGTCATATTTAACAATGAACATTACTATTCTAGGCAACACAAAATATTGTGAAGTTGTATTGTATTGCTCATTGAAACTGTCATTGTTAATGAATGAAGTGTTCAAAATATTTGTAGCTTGTACAGCAAACTCCCAAGAAGAATCTGACCTGCGATAAAACAAATCGGCATTCACAAAAGAGTATTTATTTTCTAAAGTCTTTTCGTCGTTAGAATAATTATAATAATCCCACTCCGCCTTAAAGTTAAAATCTTTTAGAAACCGAACATTCACATTTGCATAGGGTCGATTTGTAAAATATGTTTGTGTGAAACCCCCATTATCATATTGATTTGCGGTAAAGCGGTAGCCCACTTCAAAATTTGGCCAATCTCTGAAATTTGATCGTACACCGGCTCTATAATTTTGAGTGAAACTATTACTCTCATTTATTTCTGTATTGAAGGTGTTATAAGTATTACTGATGGCAATATTTGCATTTAAGTTAAATTGTAGTTTCTTGATAGTTTTACTAAATCGCCCAAATACAGACAAAGTTTCATCTGGAAAATTACTCTCCTGATTTACTGGAGTACTCACTTGATTAATTCCGGCTATAACATTGTTTGTTTTGATTCCATTAATACGGCGTGAGTAATTTATGTTACCGCTCACATTGGTATAATTAAAAAGGTTAAAACTGAAATACGTTAGATTATATGAATGAGACAAGGAGTTTTCAAGTTCTCTGTTTCCACGAAACAATTGGTTATAATTATTAAACACGTATGCCCGAGCATAGTCGTTAATGTCTGTATACTCTGAAGAGATTTGATAATTAAAACGAAGACTTTCACTTTTCTTTAAATCGAAAACGATATTAAAATCCGGTAAAACAGCCCAATCATTTTGAGAATTCTCACTACCTAATTGCTCATTTTTTAGATTGTAATTATGCAAAGTTGCCCCAGGAGTCCAAGTAAATTTACCTGTTTTCAACTTATAGTGGACCCCAAAAAAAGCATCGGTAAAATTGTACCGAACATCATTATTAAATTCGGTTTCAGTAAAATCATTCTGGTCCCCGTTTTCTAAAATTTGATAAATTCCTGAGTTAAATTTCTGACTACTTAATGTACTTCCTAAGGTCAAATTCATATTACTTGTATTATTGATAACATAGTAATAGTCGACCATAGCATCAAATTTACTTGACTTTATATTTTTTGCCTGATTTACATCATAACGATTAGACTCCTCCAATGGGTCGAAAATTTGAGTATTCGGTGGGACAATTGTGGTAAATACTCCTCTAAAAGGTATCGAGTCTTGTATAGCTCTATAAAAAGGGTCTTCGTCTTGATATAAATGCTGTACTTGCCCGGCAAAAATGTTGTTCTCGTCGAGTGTATAATAAATATTCGCATTTTGATTTATAGAAAAAGGTTTGTTTTCTTTTACTTCGGAAATGTTATTTGGTTGATCACCAACCACCGAAATTGTCTCGGCATCTTCTGTCTGTTTAGACGTTTTAACTAGTGCGTCGTAATCTAATTGAAAGCTAGAGTTAGGTTTATAGATACTGCTTAATTTAAGCATCCCTAGCTGACTTCTTTGATTGTTCGTGCTCTTTATAGCCTCCGTAGCGCCCGTTGTTATATATTGCCGAAGGGAGTTATTGACTATATTCGTTTTATTATCTGAAAGTATCGCAAAACCGCTTAGGTCCAGTTTTTTATTCACTGCGTAACTGAAATTTCCAGCTAAGAACTTTGTGTCCAAATCTTTTGCTCTGTTATTTTGAGCTACTGCAAATCCCAAATCACTTTCTTGAATATTAAAATTGGTTCCACCACCACGGTTGAAGTTCCTAAAACCACCAGTAAAATTGAAATAATCCCTAAATGTGAATGGTACTTCACCAATGTTATTGAAATCAGTTATCAGATTAATACTGTACTTCGGACTGTAATAAAAGAGTTTTGGATGTACTAAATATCTGCCATCGTCATTTGCTATTCCCGCACCTGCAGTAACTTCACCAAACCAGAAGTTCTTTTTGCCATCTTTCAGCTTTATGTTGATGGCGATATTATCTTGATCATTCCCTAGGCCACGCATTTGATCAACTTCATTATAATTTCGTAGCACCTCAACTTTATCTATAGCATCTGCCGGGATATTCTTTGTGGCCAGTTTTGAATCTCCATCGAAAAAATCTTTCCCTTCAACCATTACCTTTGAAACAGCTTTACCTTCAATTTCAATCTCTCCATCTTCGTTTACTTCTACCCCAGGTAATTTTTGTAAAACATCCCCCAGCTTCCGTTCATCACCATTTGTAAACGAGTCGGCATTGTACACAATGGTATCTCCTCTAACAGTAACTGGCATTTCGTAAACAATCTCTACACCGTCTAATTCCGAAGCCTTAGAAGCCAAAGCAAAATCAAGTTCCATATTCTCCGCAGTGGAAGGAATTGTCAAGCTTTTTGTCATCGTTTTGTAGCTAAGGAAACTTGCCCTTAATATATAAGTATTTCCCTTTGGTAGATCCAGCTGATATCTCCCTTCGTAATTTGTTATTGCGTAGGATTCAACAGTGCCTGTAGCTTTTACTGTAGCAATAACATTAGCTAATTCTAAAGGCGAACCTATACTGTCTTTTATAAAACCTCTTACTTTAATACTTTGAGCAGAAAGGGAAATTGTAAAAAGCAATAGGACTGCCAATAGATATCTTTGCATAATTTTTTATTTTTTCTGAAAATTCTTATCCCCCAAAATGCCTTCCTCCACCTCCACGTCTTCCTCTGAAATTCTCACGCATCTCTTCGGTTTTCTCTTTTACAATCTTTGTGTATTCTTCACGAGACACTTCTTTACCTTTAGTCGGAGCTTCTATTTTATCAGCCTCCTTTGGATTCATCACAATCTTTGAACACAACATAGTAGTTCTGTGGAAGCTCAATTCTAATATTAGACCTGGTAATCCCGCATATTCTCCAGGACCATGCCCAACTGGAACTTGAGGCGTATACCAGGCAGTTATAACAACTTCTTTTGGTATCTCAATTTGATCCATTGGATCATCAATATTGGTACTGTCAGTTTTTGCTTCTCCATCCTTTTTCTCATCCCTATCTCTTCCCCTTCTTGCACGTGCCATTGAAAAATCGTTTGGATTTACCTTTTTAATCGCAGTAGCCTTGAAAGCTATATACTGCCCAATTTGTTTCGATTCTTTTAGAAGCTCCCATTTCAACGTCTGAATGGTATCTTTTACCAAAAACTGCTTTCCGAAAAACTCATTTTCTTCTATAAGTTCATTACTAGTCAAGTTTTTATATTGTGTACCCGGCGTGAAACTACCCATCATCATTCTAAAGCCAGGATTGGTGGCACCTGTTTCCAACTTTTCTTCTTCTTTATAGATAGATTGTGTATTTGAAAACGTAAGAATGAAAGTTTTCTCCAACATACCCTTCATTCGTTCTGCTATCATTTTCTTCCTATCTTCAGACATTTGCCCACCACCAAAACCATCCATATCTACAGTAGTTTTGGATTCATAATAGGCTTGTCCGTTAATATTTTGGGCGAAAGAATTAAATGAGAATAGAATTATAGCAATGAATGAGAAAGATTTCATGGTGTTATTTTTAAAGACATTAGATCGTACAAATATCGATAATTGCACTAACTTAATAAGACTTCCAGAATCATAAAAAGTTTAATGTCATCTAAAAAATTAACCGCCTATTCTAATTTCTATACGCTCCCCATCATCACTTCCGTTGTTATTTTCATAGCGTTCGTTCATTTCTAGCATTTTCTTTTCCATAATGGCATCGAACTCATCTTGATTTACTTTCTTTCCTTCCCTTGGCTCTTTGATAGAAACACCCTTTTTCGGATTTAATATTATTCTATTACACAATATAGTCTCTTGACCATCACTTATTTCTAATATTAACCCCGGTAATCCACCATATCGGCTAGGTCCATTTCCGAGTGGAATCTGTGGCGTGTACCAGGCTGTTACTGTTTGTTCTTCCTCTATTTCCTCAGGTTCTTCACTGTCGTCATCTGAAGACCGAACTGAATTGACGACATTCACCATTCGCTTATACGTCGCTTTAAAGCAGGTATATTCACCAATATTTTTAGTTTCCTTTTCTAGTTTCCATTCTCGTTTTTCAATGGGATCCTGAATTAGGAATTGTTTGCTAAATACTTCATTCTGACTCGTAAATCTATTTTCATCTAGATTCTTATAAAGAATATCTCCCGAGTCACCAGAAGATACTACTTGCATCTGGACAAAGCTCGCTCCGGTACCAGGGGCCTCCAATTTCTCGACTTCTTTATAAATAGATTCGGTAGCCGTAAACTCCAATTCATATTCTTTTTCAAATTGTTTTTTCAACATTGCCATTACCTGGCCGCGCATCGCATCATCCATGTTCGTGCTGTCTAATGCAACCTCCACTTTTCGCTGTGTCTTATAAGTAGCAATCCCTTTTAGATCCTGAGAAAGTAAAGAGGAACAAAAAAACATTGATAATATTAAAGATATACTGAGTAGTGTTTTCATAATTTGCTGTTTTAAATTTATAGTACAAATATGCGATGGCTAATTTGCTATTAAAGTTAAGCAGTGTTAACTAGTGTTAACATTTTTGGGATGTACTGCCTCTTGTCCATACTTTTGAATTATGAATCAATTTAAGTACAGATGGATTTTATATTTTATAAGCGGAGTGATCCTCACAACCTTGTGTATTCAAGTTTATTGGAATTATAAAAATTATCAACTTGGCAAACAACAGTTGGTTAACGATGTACAAACCAGCTTAGACAACACAGTCGATCAATACTATTCGCAATTGGCAACTGGAGAATCCTTTGAGTTTATTAAAGACAGCATGGAAATAAATCTTCATCACTCTGGCTCATTTAATTCCAAAAATGATAGCATTCGAATAGTTATTGATGATTCGAACGGAGAATTTTTGTCTCAATCTATTGTTCGAGAAAATTTTCCTAATGGAATTAAAGTGATCAAGAAGCAGGCAAAGGACACCAACAATTCTGTAATTATCTATACAGATTCTATTACTAAAGATGTCCTTTCCGATTCTATAAAAGCCTATTTCGAAAAACTATCTGAACCAGTTGAATGGTTCTCCTCAAAAATCATGCTGTCGATTTCCGAAGATGAACTTTCGTTGGCAAAAATTGACAGCCTCTTTGAACTCGAATTAAAACGAAAGAACATCTCAATAGATTATGGCCTTAGCTATGTGGGCCCCTTTAATAAATCACAGGAATTGAGGAGTGATATTATTGAAAATGCTAAACTTCAAACGGTTTCGACATCTCCGTTTTTTATAGATCGAAGTTCATTAACGATACATTTCAGTAGTATAATGGCAACAGTTTTAAAGAAGAATATCTTCGGAATCCTTCTTTCCTTTATTTTGGTTTCAGCGGTAATTGGTTGTTTACTCTATTTATTAGGCATTATTAGGCATCAAAAACAATTAGCCGAAGTTAAAAATGATCTCATAAGTAATATTACACACGAGTTTAAAACGCCCATCGCTACCATAGGAGCAGCTATGGAAGGAATTCAAGCGTTTAATAGTGAAAATGATTCCGCTAAAAACTTAAGATATGCCAGAATTTCAAGCGAACAAGTTGAAAAACTTAATGGAATGGTCGAAAAACTATTGGAAACAGCTACTTTAGATAGTGAAGATCTCTCCCTCCAATTTGAAACAATCGATTTGGTTGAATTGCTTCGGAAGGCGGCGACAAAAGAAGTTTTTGCCTTGAAAAATAAGGCGATTCAATTTGAAGCTTCAGAAGAGGAAATAATCGCTCAAGTCGATATCTTTCACTTTGAAAATGCGATCAACAATTGTATTGACAATGCTATTAAATATGGCGGAGATGAAATTTCCGTAGCCATTAAAAATGATAAAAATATAATCGAGATATCTATTAGTGATACAGGGACGTCACTTTCCGAAGCACATAAAAAACAAATTTTTGAAAAATTTTATCGTGTTCCAAAAGGCAATACTCACGATGTTAAGGGATTTGGAATTGGATTGTATTATTCGAAAAAAATAATTGAAAAACACCAAGGGACTATAGAATTGGAAACTAACGGACATACAACGTTTAAAATTTACCTTCCTCATGCATAAGGCTATAAAAATATTATTGGCTGAAGACGAGCCCTCTTTAGGTCAGATAATTAAGGAAAGTCTGGAGAGTCGTGATTATCAAGTTCTCTTATGTAAGGACGGGAATGAGGCGCTTGAAAGTTACTATAGAGAAAAGCCACAGTTGTTGGTTTTGGATGTGATGATGCCTAAAAAAGATGGATTCACCTTAGCGAAGGAGATTAGAATGCAAGACGCAACAACTCCTATAATTTTCTTAACCGCAAAATCGCAGACAAGAGATGTTATTGAAGGTTTCACAACAGGAGGTAATGATTATTTAAAAAAACCTTTTAGTATGGAGGAGCTTATCGTCCGTATTAAAAACTTGCTGAACACTAAGACCAATGCTTCAGAGCAGACGGAGGTTAATATAGGTACTTATTTATTTAACTTCAAGAAGCAAACACTTCAGTTTAAAAATGAAGACCCTAAACCACTAACAAACAGAGAAGCCCATTTGCTATTTCATCTTAATAACAATAAAAACAACATCCTCGATCGTTCTGTCATCCTCAAAAAACTTTGGGGTAATGATGACTTCTTTAACGCACGAAGTATGGATGTTTTTATTACCAAGCTCAGGAAGAGGTTAAAAAATGATGAAAATATTAAAATCATTAATGTTCGCGGCTATGGTTACAAGCTAACATATTAGCACGCTTTTTGTATCTTGTACAAATATGAAAAGTATCTTTCTTTTATTCCTTTTTGTTACATTTCACCTTAATGCGCAAGAGTTTGAATTAGTTTCATCTGGTGAGTTTAATGCAACGACCCTTGTTGGGGTTGACTCATATAATAATGTGTATTATATAAAGGATATGGTACTTTATAAGGAAGGACCTGATGGAAGTTTCACCTATAATGATTTTCAGCTAGGAAACTTAAGCTCCGTCGATATCATCAATCCTCTCAAGATAGTACTCTTTTATGAAGACACCAGTACGGTTTTACTTCTGGATAATAAACTGAATCTCATAGAGCGATTAACCTTCAATAATCCGGTTGAATTTGTTAATACAATTACGGCCACAAACGCTGGAAATAGTAAACTCTGGATTTTCAACGTAGATTCTCAACAGTTAGAGTTATACAACTACATTACAAAGCAGAAGACTTTAGTTTCTCTACCATTTCCAGGCAAACTAATCTCGCAAGCCAGCAATTTCAATTATTGTTATATTTTAACTGAAAACACACTTCGAGGATTTAATAGATACGGAAGCCTAATCTCTGAATTCCCAATGACGGGATACGAAAAAATAATTCATCACAATAAAAACATTGTTGCTCTCAAGAAAAACGAATTGTTTTTGATTGTTAATGATCCAATAAACTCAGAAAATCAAACCGTTAAACCAATAAATATTACTATTCCCGAAAACAATATAAAAGACTTGTACCTTACTAAGGATTTCCTGTATATTTATGACGGTAAAAATTTACACACCTTTTCATACAAATCATCTAAGCAGTAAGATTTATGCACGTTGCAATTGCAGGAAACATTGGCTCAGGAAAAACCACTCTAACTCGTTTGTTAGCGAAACATTATAAATGGCAAGCACATTATGAGGAGGTTGAAGACAATCCATATTTGGACGATTTTTATAATTCGATGGAGCGTTGGTCTTTTAACCTTCAAATTTATTTTTTGAACAGCCGATTCAGACAAATATTGGATATTCGCGAACAAGGTAAAAAGGTAATCCAAGATCGTACGATTTATGAAGATGCCTATATTTTCGCTCCCAACTTGCACGCCATGGGTTTAATGACTAATCGGGACTTTGAAAATTACAAATCACTTTTCGACCTTATGGAAAGTGTTACCGAGGGACCCGACTTACTAATCTATCTTAGAAGCTCAATCCCTAATTTAGTGAGTCAGATTCACAAACGAGGACGCGAATATGAAAATTCGATCAGTATCGATTACCTAAGTCGGTTAAATGAACGTTACGAAGCTTGGATTCACGATTACGACAAAGGTAACATCATAATCTTAGATGTAGACAAGCTAGACTTTGTCGATAATCCAGAACACCTAGGGGAGGTTATCAATAGAATTGAGGCGGAATTAAACGGACTTTTTTAGATCGAAACAACTCAAGCCAAAAACTTTTTATCGAGATATGTAAATAAAAAAACACCTCCCTTTGGGAGGTATTTTTTCTATAATCTATGAAGGAAATAACTAGTTCTTCTCTACATCCTCATCAACTAATTTTACTTCAACTCCTTCCAAGGTTTCTAATTGTTCTTTCACTTCAGCTTCAGTCCCAGAAAATGATTTCTTTTCAATTGTTGTCTTACCATCTTTAGTCGTTTCGATAGTAACATTAGCCGTAACTATATCCCCTTTGACAGACTTCTCAACCTTCACTTCTTTCATAACTGTGTCTTCTACATTTTTAGCCATTGCTTCCCCTGTAGAAGAATGATCATCTGTATTTTCATGTAAGGTCTGTACATTACCGTCTTCGTCGATCATAATCATTTCATTGTTCATGGCATTATGTACATCTGATCCTGTATGACCTCCCAAAATTGGGGCAATTACCAGTCCAATTAAACATGTAAGTTTAATTAAGATATTCATTGAAGGACCTGACGTGTCCTTAAATGGATCTCCTACTGTATCTCCAGTTACCGCGGCCTTGTGTGCTTCGGAACCTTTATAGGTCATTTCACCGTTAATCATAACACCTGCTTCAAAAGACTTTTTAGCGTTATCCCAAGCTCCACCAGCGTTGTTTTGGAAGATTGCCCAAAGCACACCACTTACTGTTACTCCGGCCATATAACCTCCAAGCATTTCAGCAATCGCTCTGTTTTCCATTCCAAAGGCCATCGGTATAAACGTAATTAAAAATGGAAATCCAATAGTTAACAATCCCGGAAGCATCATTTCTCTTAAAGAGGCTTCAGTTGAAATTTCAACACATTTATCATATTCAGGTTGTCCGGTTCCTTCCATTATTCCGGGAATTTCTTTGAACTGACGGCGCACTTCCTGTACCATTTCCATTGCCGCCTTACCAACTGCCTTCATAGCGAGAGCAGAAAATACAACTGGCACCATTCCACCAACAAATAACATTGCTAAAACGGGTGCTTTATAAATATTGATCCCATCAATTCCTGTAAAAGTAACATAGGCAGCAAATAAAGCTAAAGATGTCAAAGCAGCCGAAGCGATCGCAAATCCTTTTCCTGTTGCAGCCGTCGTGTTACCTACAGAATCTAATATATCTGTACGTTCTCTTACAATAGGTTCTTGCTCACTCATTTCAGCAATTCCACCGGCATTATCACTAATTGGTCCAAAAGCATCAATCGCTAATTGCATTGCTGTAGTTGCCATCATGGCTGAAGCGGCTAGAGCCACTCCGTAAAACCCTGCTAACGCATAAGACGCCCATATAGCAGCTGCAAATAATAGTACGGTAGGAAAGGTTGAAATCATTCCGGTAGATAAACCGGCAATAATATTTGTTCCAGCTCCAGTACTTGATTGTTGCACAATATTCATCGTTGGTTTCTTACCAAGTCCCGTGTAGTATTCAGTAACCGAAGAAATTACGGCACCAACTGTGAGTCCTATTAATGTCGCATAGAAAACGCGCATCGAGGATATATCTTTTAAGCCTTCGCCAAAGAATTCCATTGACATTGTTTCCGGCAACATATATTTTACCAATATGTAACAAGAAATTGCTACCAATATAATGGAAACCCAGTTACCAACATTTAAGGCCTGCATGACCTCATGCTCTTTGGCATCATTGCTTTTAATTCTTACGAGCATTGTCCCAATAACGGATATTATAATACCAACGCCGGCTATAGACATCGGCAATAAGATAGGGCCAATACCACCAAAAGCGTCAGCAACACTTCCTCCCATATCCTTGATTACATAGTTACCAAGTACCATAGCGGCTAATACCGTTGCCACATAAGAACCAAATAAATCGGCTCCCATCCCAGCAACATCACCTACATTATCACCTACGTTATCGGCAATGGTAGCAGGATTACGAGGATCATCTTCAGGAATACCTGCCTCTACTTTACCTACTAAATCAGCGCCAACATCAGCTGCTTTTGTATAGATACCCCCACCAACACGAGCAAATAGAGCAATAGATTCAGCACCTAATGAAAACCCTGCGAGTGTTTCTAAAACAATTGTCATATCTGCGTTCGACGTCCAGACGCCACCCATAAAGACATTAAAAAATATGATAAAGAATGTTGTTAAGCCTAAAACTGCTAAACCAGCAACCCCCAAGCCCATCACAGTACCGCCGCCAAAAGAAACGCCTAATGCATTTGGTAAACTGGTACGTGCCGCCTGTGTGGTTCTTACGTTCGTCTTTGTAGCGATTCGCATGCCAATGTTTCCTGCGAATGCAGAAAATACTGCCCCAAATACAAATGCCACAACAATAAGCCAATGCGTGGAAGGCACAATAAAGGAAACGATTGCCAGCAATATACTAACGACAATGACAAAAATAGCTAATAGTTTATATTCTGCATGAAGAAATGCCAGTGCTCCCTCGTAGATGTGATCTGCAATTTCTTTCATCTTTCCATCTCCTGGATCTTGCTTCAATACCCATGACCTTTTTATAAGCATGTAAACTAAACCTATAAGTGCCAATGCAATTGGCATATAAATAATCATTGATTCCATATTTTTTTTGTTTGATTTTTAGCAGTGCAAAAGTAGGGAAATCATCGGGAATTAAAAAACCCTAATTAATTAGTATAATCAGGGTTTTATTTCTAATAAAATAGAGGTGTTAGATCGTAAAATTTCCACTTGTTTTATGTTCGCTTGTCTCATACCTATCTATACATTTATTTAGAATATCATAGGCCTCGGAAGCATCACCCCAGCCACCAACGTCAACACGCTTTTTCTCCAGATCTTTGTAAACCTGGAAGAAATGCTCTATCTCCTTCACTATATGTGGATTCACATCTGAAAGGTCATTCAGGCTATTCCAAATTGGATCTGAAACTGGGACGCAGATAACTTTTTCATCCGGCCCTTTTTCATCTGCCATATGGAAAACTCCAATGGGTTTTACCTCCATAACACACATTGGAAAAGTTGGCTCACCTCCCAAAACAAGCACATCCAATGGATCCCCATCTAAGGCTAATGTTTCAGGTATAAAACCATAATCTGCGGGATACATCATAGAAGAAAAAAGCATTCTATCGAATCGAATCTTTTTTAGCTCAAAATCGTACTCATATTTGTTCCGGCTCCCTTTTGGGATTTCAATTAACACGTCAAAGGTTTGTATTTTATTATTGCCCATCTATAGTATTTTATCAGATTTAATTATTTTTTAAATGCCGGAGCTAAGTCCGTAAAGCTTCTAGTTTTCAGCCGCCAAAGATAAAGAAATTGGCTAGGTAAATTTTAACAATACTACTAAAAATCAAAACCGAATGCTCCTGTTACTCCAAGGTTTCTGGCACCAGGGTTGTCGAGGTAGTTTCCGCGAAAATTGAAATCCAATCTGAAAACTTTAAATATATTTCCAATTCCCACACTATACTCCCAATAAATGTCTTCAGGAGCACGATAAACTATATTTGAAGCATTTATAGCAATGTTAGCATCAGAAATCTCACCATAGACCGCTCTAAACCCAATTATTTCGCGAAGATTTAATTTTCTCAAAAGTGGAATTCGCGAGAAAATTCTTCCGCCGAAATTATGTTGTACATGAAGAGTAGCATAAGTATCACTAACAAACTCGTAAAAATCTAATTGTGAAAAACTGTTGTAAACACTAAATAAAGTTTGATTTCCTGGTATAATACTCAACAAACTTAAAGGTACAACGCCAAAGGTTTTACCAATTTCCATAGTGGTATACAATCGTCCAAAACCACCAATATTCCACGGTTGCGTATAAAGTCCTTGTAATTTTTGATAATCAAAATCACCTCCTAAAATACCTTTAAGCCCTGTGGTATGACCAATAAACAAGCCTGGGAAATCGCCGGTATTGATTGTAGTTCGTTCTACACCGTAGCCGGATGTTTTCCTGCCTGGAGTGTAACGAAGAACTACGGCTATCTCGGGTTGCTTTACATCACTCCTAACCTCACCTGTATCAACTCCATCTTCAAATACCTTATAATCTATTATAAAAGTATCGGTTGCCGATTCTAATGTCCTATAAGAACCGGTTAGACGCACACTAAAATTCTTGGCTGGCTCTACTTCAAAACCTATCGTACTGAGGTTAATTCTGGTTAAACGATCATTCACTCCTACCGATATTAAGTTTGAGGAAGCCAGATCCCTTCCTAGAACATCATTACTATTGGTTAAGCTGGCACCTGCCTGTTCAACATCCCTTCTATTACCTCCAAAAACCTTTAATCTCGATCTCCTATCTAACAAATATTTTCCTGAAATCCCATATTTGAAGCGATCATCCCTAAAACCATATGCGCCAAATCCTTCTATCCGCCATCGATCGTTCTGACTGAAATAGGTCCTGCCTCCCAACCGAATTCGCAGTCCTTCCGCTTCATTATAACCAAATATTGAAAATACTGGTCCGATATCAAAATTATTAACTTCATAATATCCCGTGGCTAGAACCGATCCAACATTATACAAAGTTTTAAACCGTTTAACAGTCTTGAGCGTATCAAGCATTTTATAAACACCCTTTTCATCCTTACTCAACTTCTCCAAACGATTCTCTTCCCAAAAGTCATTTGGACGATTATAAACCTCAAATTCATATGGATCTACCTGAGCCGCATAGAATTTTTTCTCCTTCGGAATGTTAAAAACATAATCATTATAGAGTGTGGTTCTTTTTCCATAGATACCCTTAGCTTCTTCTTTTTTTCCGAAACTGAAGTCACTCATAAAATAATCTCTGTTAATAAGAAAAGTAGAATCGTTAAGCACTTCAAATTCCTGCTCGATATATACTTCGCGCACCCAATTCAAATTGGCACTTTTAGATGCCTGAAGATTAATTTCTTTTATCGCCCAGGTAGAGTCATTTACCCAAAAGTCTCCTTTAAAGGTTAGCTCATTCTTACGTCGCGGGTAGTATACTATATTATAGCACCATTTATTATCGCGATAAGCACTGTCCAATAGCACATAATTATAAACATCTATCCCTGTTCGTGACAAAGGACTTGTAAAAGCTTTATCAAAAAACTTCAAGTAATTGTCATAGACATCGTATTCACTATACAAATCCTTAAGGTATGCGATTAAGGTATTATTATTATCAAATCCCGAATTCTTATTCCCTACTAAGACTTCCTTATGCTCCTTCAGCAGATTGTCACCATAGACTTTCGAAGAAGATTCATTAATGAAAATTGGGAGGTAAGTATTTCCTGTGATCTTGGAAGTATCGGTTTGATCAAAAATAAACTCCATGCCCTTAAACACCTTACTCTTAATAAGTGCACTATCAATGGTATTCAAATCGAATTCTAGTTTTTCGTACTTATCATAGGAGTATTGATTGAACCTTTTAACCCCATTTTCACGTCGGTTATCCCATATTTTCCTAAGAATATCTATCGCCGGATTATTCTTCTTTGATTGCTTTCCACTATAAATTACAACTTCATCAAGGGCAGCCGCTTCCTCTTCTAGACTAACGACCATTTTATAGGTCGTTTTTTGCCCTAAAGTTACATCGAGCGTTTTATAACCAACAAATGAAAAAGAAACCGTGGCATAATCTTCATCACTTTCTAAATAAAAACGGCCATCTTCATTGGAAATAGTCCCTTCGTACGAGTCTTTAAAAATTACATTGGCAAAAGCTACTGGTTCTCCATTGAGATCTTTAATCTCTCCACTCACTTTAGTCTGTGCAAATAGCACTGCTGTGCAGAAAGTGAAAAGTAGAAATAAAAGCTGCTTCATATAAATGGGTAACGTTTAAAAAAAAGCTTTGTTTTAAGAAATTGCTTCGTAAGAGTAGATAAGGTAGAACTATTTTAACTTGTACATTACCTTTTTAACTGCTTTAACAACATCCTCACTGTTTGGCAACCATTCTGCCAACAACTGTGGAGAATATGGAGCTGGTGTATCTGCAGTATTAATTTTTATGATCGGTGCATCCAAATAATCGAATATCTGACTTTGAACCTGGTATGTGATTTCTGTTGAAATATTTCCGAAAGGCCAAGATTCTTCCAAAATAACAAGGCGATTGGTTTTCTTAACAGATTCTAAAATAGCATTGTGATCCATCGGTCTAATCGTTCGTAAATCGATAACTTCACATTCGATGCCTTCTTTTGCTAGGGCATCAGCTGCCTTATAGGCTTCTTTTATAATCTTTCCGAATGAAACAATAGTCACATCGTTTCCTTTTCTTTTAATTTCGGCAACACCCAAAGGTATAAGATATTCTCCCTCTGGCACTTCCCCCTTATCACCATACATTTGCTCACTTTCCATAAAGATAACCGGATCGTTATCTCTAATGGCACTCTTTAAAAGACCTTTGGCATCAGCAGGATTGCTAGGCACTACAACTTTTAGACCTGGGCAATTAGCAAACCAGCTCTCGAATGCCTGTGAATGTGTTGCGGCTAATTGACCAGCCGAACCCGTTGGTCCTCTAAATACTATCGGGCAATTAAACTGTCCACCTGACATTTGTCGTATTTTTGCCGCGTTATTAATTATTTGATCAATCCCTACCAATGAGAAATTGAAGGTCATATACTCAACAATAGGTCGATTACCGTTCATAGCAGACCCTACAGCTATACCAGTAAAACCAAGTTCGGCAATGGGGGTATCAATAACTCTTTTAGCTCCAAATTCATCCAACATCCCTTTGCTGGCCTTATAGGCTCCGTTATATTCGGCTACCTCCTCGCCCATTAAATATATAGTTTCATCACGGCGCATTTCTTCGCTCATCGCTTCGCAAATAGCTTCTCTAAATTGTAAGGTCTTCATAGGTGTCTTATATTATATTCTGAAAAACTTTTCAGGGGAAACAAAAATACTATTATTTATATGTGTGTTGGTATATTTTTTAAACTTTTAGCTTAAATTTATTATGCAAGCATAATAAATTTACAATTTATATCATTATCTTCGTAGCCCGAAAAATTACTCTAAAAATACAATTTATATATGAAAATATTAGTGTGTATAAGTCACGTGCCGGACACTACTTCAAAAATCAATTTTACAGACGGAGACACCAAATTTGACACAAATGGAGTGCAATTTGTTATCAATCCTAATGATGAATTTGGTTTAACTCGAGCTATGTGGTTTAAAGAAAAACAATCTGCAATTGTCCATGTAGTAAACGTAGGTGGACCCGAAACGGAACCTACCTTACGCAAGGCTTTGGCAATTGGAGCAGATGAAGCAATACGCGTTAACACTGTTGCTACTGATGGATTTTCGGTTGCAAAGCAATTGGCAAACATTGTCAAAGAAGGTGCGTATAACTTAGTTATTGCAGGACGTGAATCCATAGACTATAATGGTGGGATGGTTCCTGGAATGCTTGCAAAATTAACAGGCTCAAACTTTGTGAATACATGTATCAGTTTGGAAGTTGAAGGAAATGAAGCCATTGCAATTCGTGAAATTGATGGTGGTAAAGAAACGCTAAGCACCTCCTTACCTTTAGTTATAGGGGGTCAAAAAGGACTGGTACTAGAAAGTGACTTACGCATCCCGAATATGCGTGGAATTATGCAAGCTCGTTCTAAACCACTAACTGTGAAAGAACCGGTCGCCCTATCATCAGAAACTAAAGCCGTATCCTTTGAAAAACCGGAGCCAAAAGGGGCTGTGAAACTAGTAACTAACGTAGACGATCTTATTGCTTTATTGCATAATGAAGCTAAAGTAATTTAAATAAAAAGCACCAAATAACAAAAACCAAATTCCAAATAAAAAATTCAAAAATAAAAAAAACAATATTAAGTTACACATTTTGAGTTTTGTAATTTATTTGGAATTTGGTGCTTGAGTTTTGGAATTTTCACAATTTTATTGAAAATTCAAATCTTGATAATTAATAAAAAACAGTCTTAAAATGATATTAGTATATACAGAATCTGAAGAAGGAAAGTTTAAAAAAATTGCTCTAGAAGCCGTCTCCTATGCCAAGGGGATTGCAGACATGATAGGCACTACTGTAACAGCCGTTTCGATTAATGGAGGTAGCGCAGATGATTTAGGAAATTATGGCGCATCTAAAGTCCTTGAAGTTACAGACGATTCTTTACAGGGTTTTAATGCCGAAGCTTATGCTGATGTTATCTCACAAGCTGCAAAAAAAGAAGGAGCCTCTGTTGTTGTCCTAACATCAAGTGCAAATAGTAAGTTTTTGGCACCTCTTGTATCGGTAAATCTGGAAGCCGGTTATGTTGCTAATGTAACTCAATTACCAACTAGTGCATCTCCTTTTCATGTAAAACACAGCGTATTTACAAACAAAGCATTTTCGATTACTGAAATCACCACGGAAACTAAGGTGATAGGCTTAGCTAAAAACGCCTATGGTCTAAAAGAAAATTCGGTAGATTCGACAGCTGAAGGTTTTGCACCCGAATTAAACCCACATGATTTTGATATGAAGGTTGTTTCTGTGGATAAAGCCACAGATAAGGTGACAATTGCCGACGCGGAAATTGTTGTTTCGGCCGGACGTGGATTAAAGGGACCAGAAAACTGGGGCATGATTGAAGAACTTGCCGAAATCTTAGGAGCTGCTACTGCCTGCTCTAAACCCGTGAGCGATATGGGTTGGAGACCGCATGGAGAACATGTGGGTCAAACTGGGAAACCTGTGGCGTCAAATTTATACATCGCAATAGGCATCTCTGGGGCTATTCAACACCTAGCAGGAATCAATTCATCTAAAGTTAAAGTTGTCATTAATAGTGACCCTGAAGCGCCTTTCTTTAAAGCTGCCGACTATGGGATCGTTGGTGATGCGTTCGAAGTAATACCACAATTGAACGAAAAATTAAAAGCCTTTAAGGCGCAAAACGCATAAATTTTTATTACTTTGTGCCTTATAAAAGAGGGCTGTTTTAATATGGACTCGTCCTAATTTTAACAGCTTTTTTTATTCTTATATATGAGCTTAGTTAGACTTAACATTAAAGGCATATCCTATAGCCAGACGCAAAACGGGGCCTATGCCCTTATTTTAAGCGAAGTTGGTGGAGACCGCAAATTACCTATCGTTATAGGTGCCTTTGAGGCACAATCAATTGCCATTGCGCTTGAAAAGGAAATCAAACCACCAAGACCACTCACCCACGACCTATTTAAAAATTTCGCAGATCGTTTTGAAATAGTAGTCAAACAAGTTATTATTCACAAATTAGTTGACGGAGTTTTTTATTCTAGTATTATTTGTGAACGCGATAAGATTGAAGAAATTATTGACGCTCGGACTAGTGACGCTATTGCCTTAGCATTGCGATTTAAGGCGCCAATTTTTACTTATAAAAATATTTTAGACAAGGCAGGGATTTTTCTAAAAACACCGCCTAAAAAAAGCAAACAGAATGTTTCGGATGATGAGGATTTGGTAATTGAAGAACTAATCTTAGGTACTGACAAAGAATCTGTTAAATCCAGTGGTAAGAATTATAGCAAACATACTTTGAAAGAATTGAATGAAATGCTAGATCAGGCGGTTACCAACGAAGATTATGAGACTGCGGCTAGAATTCGAGACGAAATTTCGAAAAGATAAAAAGTAGCGGCTTTTTACTAAAATCATTCGGTAAATACTAATATGAAATATAATTAGTTAGTTTATGAAGAAAATTTTATTTGTATTTCTGGCATTTATTTTCTTCGGAAGTACTTTTGGGCAATCTTTAGAAAAAGACTGGAAATTCAGCTCAATAGAGAATGATTCTGGTGACTCTCTCTTTCTTATTAATTCAGAAAATGATTTTTTTACATTAAAAAATGGCTCTTTTGAATATACTCTGGAAGCCAAAGACAATTTTAAAGCCAGAGGGGACTATATTTTTCAGAATGATTTATTGGTCCTTTTTTACAGTAAGCCAAACGACACTATCCGCAGATATCGCGTTTCCAAAGTAACGGACAGCACGTTAGTTTTATCTGAAAATAATATTCAATATTCCTTTTCAACTAGAGATTTAATAACCACCCAAACCCTTAGCTCAGAGATCAGTGAATCTGATTTTGTAGCTGTACAAGGCTTCACAATTAACAGTTTATGGAGAGGTATTCTAGGCATGTTCACCTTACTTATTATTGCCTTTTTATTTAGTTCAAATAGAAAAGGTATAAATTGGAGAACTGTTGGAATTGGATTGGCATTTCAGTTAATAATTGCAATAGGAGTCCTGAAAATTGGATTTATAAAATCAATTTTCGAATTCATTGGTAAAATCTTTGTCAAAATATTAGATTTCACTCAAGCAGGAAGCAAGTTTCTTTTCGAAGGTCTGGTAGTTGACATGGATACCTTCGGATTTATTTTTGCCTTCCAAGTCTTGCCAACCATAATTTTCTTTTCAGCCTTGACTTCTGTTTTATTCTATTTAGGGATAATTCAAAAAGTGGTTAGGCTCATGGGATTACTTTTATCAAAAGCTTTGGCAATATCAGGCGCCGAAAGTTTGAGCGTAGCAGGTAATATATTTTTAGGGCAAACAGAGGCTCCTTTGTTGATCAAAGCGTATTTGGAAAAAATGAACAAATCTGAAATGCTTCTTGTCATGATTGGAGGAATGGCGACAGTAGCAGGAGCTGTATTGGCAGCTTACATCGGTTTTCTTGGCGGTGATGACCCTGTGCTACGATTAATGTTTGCAAAGCACCTCTTGGCGGCATCTGTAATGGCAGCCCCTGGTGCTATCGTAGTCTCAAAGATATTATATCCGCAAACTGAAGAAATTAACACCGATGTAAAAATATCTACAGAAAAGATAGGTTCAAATATTTTAGATGCTATTGCGAACGGAACTACCGAAGGTTTAAAGCTGGCCGTCAATGTTGGCGCTATGCTTTTGGTTTTTGTCGCCTTTATTGCAATGTTTAATGGAATTTTAGGAAAAGTAGGAGAATTAACAACATTAAATGAATGGATTGCTGTGAACTCGCCTTACACTAAATTATCGCTAGAATCTATTTTGGGAACTGTCTTTGCACCTCTGATGTGGCTGATTGGGGTAGCGAGAGAAGATATGATGATGATGGGTCAATTGTTAGGCATCAAGCTAGCGGCTAGCGAATTTGTAGGTTATATACAATTAGCAGATTTAAAAGATGTAACCAAAGTTGCGCATTTAAAGTATGAAAAGTCTGTAATTATGGCAACTTATATGCTCTGCGGATTTGCTAATTTCGCGTCAATCGGGATACAAATTGGAGGTATTGGATCTCTAGCCCCTGGACAGAGAAAGGTATTGTCTAAATTCGGGATGAAAGCACTTCTTGGTGGAACCATCGCATCTTTAATTTCTGCGGCAATCGCTGGAATGATAATTGGATAGAGAACATCATCTTGTTTAAAAGTTAATAACTTTTAAAATTTAAAGAACCTTCTAATTCTTATGTCTAATGCTTTTTTTTTAATTTCGTTTCGTAATAATTTAACCAATTCCTGCGTTAGCAGGAAGTAGCCATGAAGCAATATTTAGACCTTGTAAAACACGTAATAGAAAATGGAGCTGAAAAGCACGATCGGACTGGCACTGGCACCAAAAGTGTGTTTGGGTATCAAATGCGTTTCGATTTGAGCGAAGGATTTCCTATGATTACCACTAAAAAGGTACACCTAAAATCGATGGTATATGAATTACTTTGGTTTTTAAAAGGTGATACAAATATTAATTACCTTAAAGAAAACGGGGTTCGTATTTGGAATGAATGGGCAGATGAGAATGGAGATTTAGGACCTGTTTATGGGCATCAATGGCGAAATTGGAATAGCGAAGAAATTGACCAAATTTCTGACATTATTCAAACTCTAAAAAGTAATCCTGATAGTCGTCGCATGTTGGTGAGTGCATGGAACCCGAGTGTCCTACCTGATACATCTAAATCTTTTGATGAAAACGTCTCAAATGGAAAGGCAGCTCTTCCTCCATGTCATGCTTTCTTTCAGTTTTATGTTGCAGATGGTAAACTATCCTGTCAGCTTTATCAGCGAAGTGCCGATGTTTTTTTAGGAGTTCCCTTCAATATTGGTTCTTATGCTCTATTAACTATGATGATGGCCCAAGTTTGTGGTTATGAGGCAGGAGACTTTATTCATACCTTTGGTGATGCCCATATTTACAGCAATCATATGGAACAAATTGAACTGCAACTTTCAAGAAACCCCAGACCCTTGCCAAAAATGTTGCTAAATCCAGATGTAAAAGATATATTTGGCTTCAAATTTGAGGACTTCACGCTCAAAGATTATAATCCCCATCCACACATTAAAGGTGCTGTGGCCATATAATTATTAAAAACCTACTTATGAAAATTTCGATGATTTTGTTATGCTTTTTAATCTCTATCTCTGTGTCTGCACAGGAAGATTGGAGTTTAAAAAGGAGTACCCTTAAGATGAAGGAAACTGCTCCTGTATGGCCGGGTTGTGAATCTAATGAACCAGCAAAAATCAATGCATGTTTCAATAAAATGTTAGTTAAACACATTCAAAAAAACTTTAAATACCCAGCCGAAGAGTATAAAAAAAATATCCAAGGAGAAGTCGTTGTTGAATTTATTATCAACACCAAAGGTTTAGTAGAAATCAAATCTACAAGCGGAGGTAATAAAGGCTTACAGGAAGCTGCCAAAAAAAACATCTCATCAATTCCAAAAATGAAACCAGGTATGTTTGCCGGCAAACCATCTGCTGTACCATATACTGTCCCGTTTAATTTTAAAACTGGAAAGTAACTTCAAAATTTACAAACTACCCAGAACGATAAAGTGCCTTAATTTTTTAAGGTGCTTTTTTTATTTATTCATTTGTATTAATCACCTCAATTAACTTGTCTAAATCTTCTAACGAATTATAAAAATGGAAGCTGACACGAATTCCTTTTCCACGTTGCGAGCATATAATATTGTTCTCCTTAAGTTTCTGAAACAATCCATTCTTCGCCCTAATATTGAATATCGAAGAATGTTGCTCTCTTTTTACCACAGCATCATTTAATAAATCTAATTCTTCAAATCGTTTCTTAGCCTCGCTCGCTAGAAGATTAATTTTTTCCTCTATAACATTCATTCCAATCTTTTCAAGCATTTCGAGTGATTTCTGAAGGCTCCCATAATTTAATGTATCCTGATGCCCAGGCTCAAACCTTTTAACAAAAGGTATATCATCCCTTCTACTATACACGGCGTCACTTGAATTAAACCCAATTGACTTCGGTGATATTTTATTTTGAGCATCCTCTTTAACCATTATAATTGCATTCCCATACCCCGCTAACAACCATTTGTAGCAACTCGCAATTAAAACATCTAGGCCACTTTCCGAAAAGTTAAAATCGGATGTTCCCAAAAATTGAGTCCCATCCCCAATAATTATAAGATTTGGATGATATGCTTTTAATCTTTTAACAAACTCTAAATCAATTTTTATCCCTGTAATATATTGCACTAAACTAAATGCTATAACATCCGGTTTATATTCCTGAACAGCCATCTCAATATTCTCTTCTAGGTTTTCATCTATATCTGCATAACAAACATCAAAATCACGATTCTCGACAGCCCAGTTTATGGAAGGATAATCAGATTTCAACAATAACACTTTAAGATCACATGGCAAGCCATCCAATAAGGTGTTAAATCCGAAAGAAAAATTAGGAATTAAACCTATCTCATTTTTAGAAGCTTTAAAAAACCTAGCCGTACTGGCTCGAATACTTTCAATATGGGGTTTATGTAAATCACGGAAAACACTCCCTCCCCTGAGAAGATTTGCGTCATGTTCCCGTCTCCAGGCCACAAGTGATTGAGAAATTAATCCACAGGAAGCTGTATTAAAGTAGGTATAACTCTCTAAAACCGGGAATTCCTTTTTAAAATCTATCATATAATGAAGGTGATAATTGAAAATTAGGTAATTTTACATCTCAGTTAAAAGTAACTAACTATGTTTTCAAAAACTAAAAAAACAGAAAAAATTGACACGGAGCAACGTGAACAATTTGAGTATGCTATGGCCCGCATTAAGCAGAAGAAAAAGTTGATGCGGCATTTTATCGTTTTTCTGGTTGGATCCATTTTTCTAGTAATTATCAATTTTTCAGACTTCGGAGATGATTTTTTTATTAAAGGCTGGTCTGTCTGGGTTATACTAATATGGGCATTTCTGTTTTTTATTCATGTTTTTAATGTATTTATAATGAATACATTTATGAGCAAAGAATGGGAACATAAACAACTATCAAAGTTAAAGGCAAAACAAGAAAAAAGGATTCTGGAACTCCAAATACAAGTGGAAAAAGAGATTCCAAATGCAAAAATAAATCAGCCTTTAATATTGAAATCACCAGAAGACAAATTAATTACAATGATAGCAGCAGCAGGGGCCAATAACGAATTGGGACTAGACAATGAGCTTGTTTGGCACTTGCCTGATGATTTTAAACGTTTCAAACAGCTCACAACAGGACATCACATTATTATGGGGCGTAAGACCTTTGAGTCCTTCCCCAAACCACTACCTAACAGGACACATGTTGTAATTACAAGAAATAAGAGCTATGAAAAAGAAGGAGCCGTTATCGTACATAGTATGGAGGAGGCAATTTCTATAACAGAAGGCGATAAGCAACCATTTATCATTGGCGGGGGAGAGATATATAAAATAGGGCTTGAATTTGCGCATAAAATAGAACTAACTAGGGTACACGGAGCTTTCAAAGCAGATACTTTTTTTCCAGAAATCCCAAGTGCAAAATGGAAACTAGCTTCAGAAGACCACCACGATAAGGATGACCACCATGAATTCGAGTTTAGTTATCAAACATTTTTAAGAAAGTAATTTCTTTTTCTGCTGAATTGCTTGAAAAACTTATTTTAACACTTTAATACACAATTTATGAAGGCATATATATTTCCTGGACAAGGAGCCCAATTTACAGGAATGGGCCTAGATCTTTATGAAGCTTCACAAAAAGCAAAAGATCTTTTCCACCAAGCTAATGAATTACTTGGATTTGATATAACCAAAACGATGTTCGAAGGAACTCCAGAGGAGCTTAAGGAAACTAAGATAACCCAACCTGCAATATTTTTACACTCAACTATTCTTGCAGAAGTAATGGGGGATACATTTAAGCCAGATATGGTCGCAGGGCATTCACTTGGTGAATTATCGGCCTTAGTTGCCAATCGAGCCCTTGCATTTAGTGATGGCTTACAATTAGTATATAAACGTGCTTTGGCGATGCAAAAAGCTTGTGAATTAACACCCTCGACTATGGCAGCAGTTTTAAGTTTAGAAGACTCTGTGGTTGAACAAATTTGCGCTGAAATCCCTGGAATTGTTGTTGCAGCAAACTATAACTGCCCTGGGCAATTAGTAATATCTGGTGAGTTAGAAGCGGTAACCAATGCTTGTGAAGCGCTAAAAGAGGCAGGAGCAAGACGTGCGCTATTACTTCCTGTTGGCGGGGCTTTTCATAGCCCATTGATGGAACCTGCACGAGAAGAATTAGCCTCGGCTATAGAAGCAACAGTCTTTTCTAAACCGGCATGTCCCATCTATCAAAATGTGAATGCATCTTCCGTAATTGATCCGTTAGAAATTAAGGCTAATCTTATTTCACAATTAACCGCTCCTGTGAGATGGACCCAGAGTGTACAAAATATGATTAAACATGGTGCAACTCATTTTGTTGAAGTTGGTCCAGGCAATGTATTACAAGGATTGGTCAAGAAAATTAATCGTGAGATGGAAACCGAAAAGGCCGCTATTTAAAATTATAGCTGTTTGTAGACAACTCCTTCTTTCATTACAAATACTACGTTTTCCATAGTATGAATATTTTTAGTTGGGTCATCATCAACCGCAATAATATCTGCTATAAATCCGGGTGCGATTTGACCCAATTCTTTTTCCATATCTAAGACCTTTGCATTGGTAATTGTTGCTGATTGCAATGAAAACATTTCAGACCAACCTGT
>RCNB010000397.1_pt1 | contig 30019 bp, 34 predicted proteins | sample 2041321 | NCBI WGS metagenome assembly RCNB01 (sample SAMN09708232, study PRJNA481090) | Marine sediment metagenome, whole genome shotgun sequencing project. | reverse complement strand
GGGAACGCGATGTTGCAAGTCGTAGCCCCAGTTCTCTCGGCCATCTCAACGATCTTGCCGTACTCCTTGGCATCGTAGGGCGCCATAGCACCCATCATCCCACCAATGAACTCCACCTTGTCCCTGCGGCCGGCCTTCTCGGCTGCGTCAAGGACCGTCTCCTTCATCTCAGCCGCGTTCTGCATCTGCCACGGCGGGATGTAGCAGTAATCACCCATCCGCCCCGTTAACCGTAGCATCCGTTTTCCCGAGCTCCCGAATAGAAGTTTCGGATACGGCTTCTGCACCGGTTTAGGCTCAAGCACTGCCTCCTCGATGGTATAGTACTTGCTCTTGTGGCTTACGGAGTCCTCAGTCCAAAGACGTGTAATGATGTCAAGGGCCTCCATGGTCTTGTCCACTCTGCTCTTTGTACCGAGCCACTCGCTGTACCCGTTGAACTCGACTGTGCTCCATCCAGCTCCCACGCCCAGGATAACGCGACCCCTTGATAGGTTGTCTAGTGTTGCCAGTCGTTTGGCCAGGACCCCGGGGTGCCTAAAGGGTAGGGGCGTTACCAGGGTGCCCATGTGTATGTTCTCTGTTTTTGCAGCAATGTATGTCAGGAACGTCCATGTCTCCAGGGTGACATATGGGTTCTGCATATTGTGGCCGATCTGGTCTCCCCACATGTAGTGGTCCGGCATCAGCGCCCCGTAGAACCCGTGCTTATCGGCTGCGATTATCCCGTTCATTATGGGCTCGGCGTTCTCGTAGAGGTTGCCGAGTCCAGTCAAAAAGAACTTCAAAACGTATCAAGTAGTACAATGGGGTCGGTCTTAGATAAAGAAACGAGGTTACTCCCTGTAGAGAACCAGCTCAATCTCTATCAGCAGTTACAGCGGCTTTTATTGGGGTATGTTTCCCTGAATAAACCTATATCTTACCAGGCATAGAATAGAGATTTGGGGGAGCCTAGGTGTACGAAGACCTAATTTTATTATTGATGGGCGTCGTGGTGGCGGCCATGTTAATGGCAGTGGTATTAGTCCAGTCGAGGTTATCTGGGAGCAAACCCAAGGTCATTGAGGAGCCCGAGGAGGAGAAGATATACGTCGAGCTGGGTTTCGAGCCCGAGGATGAACTAGAAACGGATATCCCCGAACCAGTCATGGAATCAACTGTTGAGTTTGATCTGGAATCCGTCGAGCCTGCCATCGAACTTGAGGAGGACCTGACAACTCTGGAACCCGAAGAGGTGTTCATCGAGGCACCTGAACCCGTGATCATTGAAACCCCCATGATAATCGTCGAGGAACCAGAGCCGGAGCCCGAGATGGAGCCGATGAACCCCATGTTTGAGGCCAGCTACGAGCCCTCTGAGCCCGTGGTCATCGAGTCCCCCGAGATGGTTGTTATAGAGGAACCTGAGACTGTCGAGTTTGATACAGATAGAGAGGGGCCCCTGTTCGATGTCTCATATGAGGAGTCCAGGCCGGTGGTGATCGAGACGGATAGCATGATCCTGGAACCCGAGGAGATGGTTGAGTCCGAGCCAGAGATTGATATGGAGCTCGCGCCAGTGGAGGACCCTGAGCCAGAACCAGAGGTAGTTGAGGAGAGCCCCGAACCAGAGGAAGAACAGGTGCTTGAACCAGTTGAGGAACCCGAGGTCGTGGAAGAAATCCCTGAACCGGAGATTGTGGAAGAGTCATCAGAGCCCGAACCCCCCGTCGAGGAGACCACCGAGGTCGCCGATGAACCTGAGATGGTTGAGGCACCCGAGCCGAGGCAGCTCCGCAGAGAGAGGAGACCCATCATCGACGAGTCCGACCCAGACATAAACATGGATATGGGCGTCAAGTCGTGCCCCCATTGCGGCTCCGAGGTACCCGATACCATCTACTGCATCAACTGCGGAAAATCACTGGACCCAGAGGAGTCCTAAATTCACAGTATCTGTCCCTCGTTAAATTAAAATTCTAGTTAGGTTAACTGTTTCTTGGTTTTATGCCATCATACAGAGTTAAGGTAACAGTTTTCAAGCGTGTTGACCCGGAGTACATCTTTGACGGTGAAGTGCCAAACCAGCCTGGAAAGGACACTCCATACGAGATTTGCCATCACGAGGAAGGCAAAGAATGGATTGTGGAAAAGAACGGCGCTATGCCCGAGGGTTTCTGCAGTTGGGCTTGGAGGGACCTGTACAAGGACCTCGCGGTGCTCAGGCAGGGAGCGTTCTTCGACGGTTGGGTCAAGCCACCGTACATGTATACAGCGTGTACCGACGGAGTCCGACCAGTGAGCTTCAAGCTTGAAACACTGTACGAAGAATAAGTTATGCCTCTTAGGAGGCTATATTTTTTCTAGATGCGCGCGCGCATTAGTGATGGAGAAAATACATACTTAGCGCACCAAGACACCAGAGAAAAAAGCTAATGGAATAAGGTCACTGCAGGTTCCATCTACTCTTCTCTAGTCCTCAGTTTGCAATCATCAAGGATATTTTGTACGGCTTCAGAGTCCCCTACTACCAGAACCTTCTCAAGATGGGGAATCGCCTCAGAGTACAACCCTAAATTGTACAACACAAGGCCTTTCATATGGTTGCTGAGGGGGTTCTCAGGGTCGATCTCCAGCGCTCGGTCAAACCATTCACCGGCTGAGGCGTAGTCTTTGAGGATATAGTCCACCTGACCCCGCATGAGGTAATTGACATCCCCCGGTTGAAGCTCCATGCATCTCTCGATAACGGGGATTGCCTCCTCGTGTCTCTGCAACATCATGAGGTTTGTCGCCTTAAGCTGCCAGTGAATGACGTTACCGGGGTCGTACTCGATGGCTTTATCAACGGAGACCAGCGCCGCCTCTATCATACCTAGGGCGGTCTGGGCCTGAGACAGGAAGTTTAGTATGTTCACGTCCCTGGGCTTCTTTTTAGATGCTCTCCGGAAACATTTCAGGGCTTTCTCGTACTCCTTCTTATTCAGGTGGTCGATGCCGTCGATGGTAAGGGTCTTGGCAGACTTGAGGAAAGCCATGTCAATGATAATACATCAGGCAGTTTAAGCGTATTCGGTAACCCCTGCCCCCGTGATACTCGATGGATATATATGGGATAGAGGCAAAACACGCCCATGGAAAAAGACAGTTTCAGTCCCTGTGGCCTTGTTTGCAGTGACTGCGAGTGGTACAAGGGCGAGAGGGAGCCTCATTGCCCAGGCTGCATCGCGGTGGAGGGAAAACCCTTCTGGGGGTCCTGTCTCACATACGCCTGCGCCAAGGAGCACGGTGTGGAGCACTGCGGATTATGTGAGGAGTTCCCGTGCAGGGAGTTCATGGAGCGGTTTGACCCAAGTGAAGGCCCAGCCAACTCGTTGATGAGGGCTGGTCTCCTCGCCTACAGAGTCAAACACGGCGACGCGGCTGCCGTCGAGGTCCTGAGAAAGGCCGAGGACTATTCTCCACCTGAGCACTAATCCATTTGCATCATTTTTTATTGACGCGAACATCCGTTATTTTGAGTGTCATGAATAGCTTCAGCGATGTGAGGAAAACATAGAGGGGTGCTGCAGCAGTCATCTCGGTTTCACTCGCGTTCGTGTTTCTCCTCGTCGCCAGCAGGGTCTTACCCAACGTTGTGAACAAGGGGCTATACCTTAACGCGCGCGCGAAATGGGACTCATTAATTCCTGGTTGAGGGGCCACCTTACGGGGGGATACACCTGCATCGTGGTTCCCTACGAGGATGATTTCCTAAAAAAGACGGCCGCCTGGGAGTCTGGCTACCGGGAGACTCTAAACATCGAGGGGATAATCGGGCCCTCGCCCTGGATGTGAAAGTCCGAGTCACTGAATGGGACCCACGAGAACTATATCGAGGTCTACACTGACAGGGACATGGTGGCGCTAAGAAAGAGGATGCCTGTGGTTACTAGGTTGATTCGGTCTCGCCCAGCTCCTTTCTGAGCAGCAGGGGATACAGAGCCGCCAGCACGAAAGTAAGGCCAGCACCTATGAATGCCGGTGAGTCCAGGTTCACATTGTCCATCAAGCTACCGCCCAGCAGAGGGGAGACGATGCCTCCCGCGTTCATGGATATCATCCTGATGCTGTTTGCCGTGGACTGCTCGTCATCAGAGACGCTCCTCAGGAAAGCGCTTGTGATTATAGGGTCCGACATGAACCTTGTCCCCATCCTCAGTATGTAGAAGAAGGACAGTAGGCCGAAGCTGGGGCTCAGCGGCATCAGTAGGAAGAACACCGCTGAGAGGGAGAGCCCAATGGCCGTGCTTCTCATGTTCCCCAGCCTCTTGGCCACCGCCGCGGCCGCCCCCTTGGAGACGGCCATGGAGAGGTTGCTCACGAAGAATAGTAAGCCCAGTCCCGACGAGTCGACGCCGTATTTCTGGTTCACGTAGAACGGGAAGAGGCTGAATAGTAATCCGCCTGCGATGTTCCCGAACAGGGTAAGGGCGCTGAACTTGATCACTGACCGCCAGGACTTGAGTTTGAATTGGAAGCCATAAGATAGGGTCTCCTTGTAGCCCCTCATGGCGGATAGGTAGAAGACGTATTGGACCATGAACAGAAGACCTGCACCGACCATCACCCACCTGTAAGATGTTATCTCGCTTACGAGGAACCTGCTCATGAGCATGACTGGGACATACCCGACCAGGCTTCCCAGACTCATTGACAGGATATTCAGCAATCCATACAGGCCGAACGCCTTCTCCATATCGTCCTTTTCGAAGAAGCTTGAGTAGAGGGGCGTGAACATGGTGAAGCACGCGTTCGACGCGCCTATGAACATGAACGCCAACTGTAGGTAGGGGATCGTTTTTGAGGTTAATGCAAGAATCATACCAGTTGTCATAAAGGCAAAACTAGCCAGCATCATCTTCTTCTTGCCGTATCTATCCGCCATGATGCCGCACGGGATTGAAAGGAGGGCGCAGCTGAGGCTGTTAAACAAGAAGATTGAACCGAGTTGCTGTGCTTTGAACCCGAGGGACACCATGTAAAGCTGAAGAACTGCGCTAAAAACCCCGTTTCCGAACCCATTTGTCAATGCGCCTACAAGGAAAATCTTTGCGTCCTTTGAAACCACGCCTGGGACAACTGAGGCGATCATCCCATCGATGCGCCCCCTAAAACCAGAGTTAACTGGTACGGTCTCGGCCTGCATGTACAGTCACTTAGTTGTACGGCACGAATTTCTTGTAGAACCTCAGGACGCGGTCCAGGGTCTCCTCGATGGTGACGTCTTTTCCTTCCTCCGCCTCGATTACCTCGCGGATGTCCTCGATTTTCTTCAGGGTGTAGTTACTTATCTTCATGTTTCTCAAGCGTCTGAGACAGTTTTCCGTTTATAAAGCGGACTCAAGTTTCATAATCAACTGAAGTAGTCACAAGTTGTGAGTACGCCACGTGTTTTATCTTTAAAAGGGTCAAGAACAGGGTTTCATTCAGTGAAAAGCCTTGGCGAAAGAATACAGGGTAGACCGTGAGACTGTGAAGCTCAGCGAAGTGGACGGCGACCTAAACGTCGAGAGAGGGTCCGTAGATGCATCTGAGGGCGGCCTGGTTGTGAAGGGGGTAATCCGCTGTAACGGGGACTGCGAGTTCACGGGAGACGTAGAGGCCCAGAGCATCGTATCCAGAAAAGGAGACGTACAGATCGCGGGGTCAGTCAAGGCGGAGTCAATAGATATCAAGAACGGCAGTCTGAGGGTCAAGGACTCTATATCAGCCGACAGAATCAGGGTCAATAAAAAAATGGAGTACGGAGCATCGATGGACGCCGACACCGTTAGAGTGGGCGGCACACTGAGCGCTCTAGGGGACTGCAGGGCATCAAGGATCACCGTGGGAGGCACTTTTAATGCAGAGCGCATGGTCAACGTGGACCACATTGACGTAGGGGGCTCTCTCAGGATAGAGGGCGAGACCATCTCACGGATTATCGATGTCGGCGGAACATTCAAGGCAATGGGGCCCTTAACCGCCGAAGAGGTCGATGTGGGAGGTACCTTCAAGGCAGAGGCGCCTGTCCAGCTTGTCAGCATCAAGGTTGGCGGAACAGTAAACCTGGAAGGCGGCAAAGTTGAGAACGTAATCGATGTCGGGGGCACCCTCAAGGTCGAGGAGCCACTGGAATTCGGCGAGATCGATGTCGGGGGCACCGTGAGGCTCAGGAAGGGCGGGTCTGGCGGGAACATCGATGTAGGTGGAACACTGAGCATCCAGGACGACATCGAGTTCAAGAAAATCGACGTGGGGGGAACGGTAAAGATCGACGGGACGGCCGTGGGAGAGTCCCTCTCGGTTGGCGGCAGCCTCAAAACTATCGGGGACTTTTCCGTCTCAGGCAGGCTCAAGGTGGGCGGAAAGATCGAGGTCGATGGTGATTTGAAAGCCCAGAACATCAGGGTGGGCGGCAGAATAAGTGCGGACAGGGTCGAGGCCGAGCAGTTCATAGAGACCAGCGTCCTGAGAACCAGGCACGGGGCCAAGGCGACGCGCATCGAGATCAGCCGCAAGGGAAACGTGGAGGGCCCACTAATTGGAGAGATCATCATACTCAAGGACAAGGTCGAGGCCGAGGACATCTACGGCGACAGGGTCCAGATCCGGTCAAGATGTAAAGTTGGCAACGTCTACGCGAACAGGGTCCATATGGACTCAAGGAGCACCGCGAAGTCTGTGACCTATACTGATGAGCTCAGGGTGGACGCCAGGGCAAGCGTCCGTGACGGCTCACAAAAATCTGAAAAACTACCCGAACCACCATTCTAGGTGACCGCCATGGAGAGACGGACACGGTACGATATCTACCAGGACATACTGGAGACCTTGCGCAGGAGGGGCGCAACGGGTATCACCCGTATCAGCTATGGCGCGAACCTCCCTGTTGACAGGGCGAAGGAAGCCGTCGAGTTCCTCATGGAGCAGCACCTCCTTGAGGACGACGAGTACGGCGGCAACATAAAGTACACGATCACTGGGCGCGGAGGAGAGTTCCTCAACGCCCTGAAGACTGTCAAGAAATACCTGGAAAAGGACGATTTCTAGCGGACCCCGCCGCCTCCACCGCCCATCCCGCCGCCACCTCCGAATCCCCCACCGCCGCCTCCACCTGAGCCACTTCTTGAGCTACCGTATAGCCTCGCTGTGGTGATTGGCCTGAACCAGTAATAGTATGTGGGCACAAACCGCACTGGAGCATAGTCTACCTCTAGCATATTCATGGCCTCGGCGACCTTGTCGCCTACGCCGAGAGCGGTCCCATATACAAGCCACCTCCCCCACATGTTGATATCCTCGGGACCGTAACGGTCAAGCTGGCTGAAATCGCTCAGGTGAGCCTTGAACGCATCCCACTGGAGTTTCTCCCGCAGGTTGTCGTCCTTCCAGTACCCAAACAGGGTTGTAGGGAACAACGCCGCTATGATGACCTGGAGCAGGGGAATCAGACTATATACAAGAGCCTTGAAGAACACCCAGTCGGCGTTCGGGGATACAGTAAAGGCGCCAGCCAAGATTAAACTGGACATGAGACAGAGGGCCGCAGGCATCACCAGCTCCTTCTTGCCATTTACCGTGAACTCTTTAGCCACCTTCTCGTCGGTGCTGGTCGTAAGTTTACTGTATTTTGCCTGTATTAAACCGAGCCTAGATGCGTCCACGCTATTTGATTTGCCTCTCTCAGCCATCTCATTCATGTTTTGAGGGGAAACCACGTCATTTACCGCTATGGAGCTCAGGAAATCCATGACCCTGTCCTCGTAACGGTCCAATCCTTGGTCATCCAAAATCTCGATGGTGGCTTCTGTCTCCTCGGTGCTGATACGGATCTTCTCCTTGATGTGAAGGTCCAGAAGAGTGGCGTAGAAGCCGTCCTCATCGAAATCAGCTGCATCACTCTTGAAAACAAGGTTCACGACCCAGGCAGCCCTGTCCTTGTTGGGGACCACGCTCAGGGTTCTGGGGACCACGTAATCTTTTTCCTTCCCAACCCGGTTCCAGATCATGTAGAGGCCGATGGGCATCACAAAGCCCGCGAGCCGCATGACCCAAATGGATAAACTCGCAATCATATACTCGATCCATAGTACCCTGTTAGCATTTACAGTGAGGGACTCGACGTCCTGGACCATCCTCTGATCTCCCTCAAGAATGTCGAGGACGCCATGAGTCATGAGAAACTCGAACTCGAGAAGCTGGTCCTCACCCGAGGAGCCTGAGAACACTATCATGTTCATGTCCGTTGTCTTCCTGAGGGTGGGCGGATGCGAGTAACTTTTTACGATATAACCCGGATCCTCGAAAGCCACTCGCACCTTCTCGTAGGGGAGGTGTACGCTGGCCAACTTCAGGTTGAGGTGGACGTTCTCGTCGTCGACCTCAAGGGGAGGCTTGATCTTGAACGTGTACTTGACCGTGTACTCTCCGGGGGTGTACCCCTCGGGCCTGAAAGCCCCTGCCTCGTTTCTGTATGCTAAACTGTTTATCTGCATCTCGGTGTTATACGATGTTTCATCAAGGGTTGAAAACTGACCTGCATAGTCCTTGACGTATCGAATGGTGTTTGCGGGTGCCTCGATGTCAACGAGCAGGATGTGGGGGTTCTGTAAAGGCGATGTTGATAACTGGTCCTCCCAGAACCGGAAGAGGAACCTTTTCCCCTCGACGTTGATCTTGTAGGTGAACGTCTCCTCAAGTGTCCCGTCAGAGTAGAATACCGCAGAGTAATCCGAGACTACGGCGTCCCCCTCAAATGCATCGAGAGGTTGAGCCACGTTGATGGCCAGAGCTAGGCCAAGTGTGATGACAAGGAATAGCCTGATCTGGTTACTCTCGTTCAATTAATTCACCGATATGTCCGGCGGGTTCTCAATCTTCTCCTCGAACTCAAGGTACCCCAGCTTGGAGGCGCCCGCGTACCCTGCCAGGAGGCTGCTGGGGATAGTCTCCTGCATGGTGTTGTACTCCTGAACCACGTTGTTGAACGTGTACCTGTGGCGGGCGATCTCATCCTCCACATCAATGATGGCCTCCATGAGGTTCTGGACCCCCTCGGATGCCTTGAGGTCCGGGTAAGCCTCGGCAACGGCCAATAGGCTCCCTGTAATGGTCCTCGTCTCGGTCTCAAGCTCGCCCAGGTTCTCCGCGGTATCGATGCCCGCCCTTAGCCTGGCGATGGACTCGAATAACTCGCGCTCGTGCTTCACGTACCCCTTGACGGCTCCGAGAAGCTGTTCTATCATATCCAGCCGCTTCTTCATGGCCACCTTGATCTGTCCCATCGTTGCTTCCGCAGCGTTCCTATACTTTTTAAAATCGTTGTAGATGTTGACGGATGAGTAGCCGAGTGCCAACAGCACCCCAATCAGTAGATACACGTAAGCTTGCATTGAATCCCCTGAAACTAGTCTGCATGTGATGATTAAAAACTAGCGTTCAGCTGCACCTCAATCCTCTCCCCTACCTCAATGTCAAGAATATCATGTCTAAAGGGAATGATTTTTACCAATGTTTCCTTGACCGACCTCAGAGTAAGGGAGAGACCGAGAATAGGTTTCCCTTTAACAGAGAAAGAAAACCCCCTGCAGTCTGCCTTGCATGACCCATTGAAAGCCTGTGTGATATCGGCGATATCCCTTCCCAGGAGCTTGATGGTCCCACTGCTTGGCGGGTTATGAATGTGGGCGCCCATCCAGCCATAGTAGGGGATTCCGCCATCGAGAAACGCGGGCTCTCCCCCCACATCACCTACCAGCCCAATTGCGTTGGATTCCATCTGAATATAGGAAAACTCGGGTTGAACGTGTATGACCTCTCCCGCTATCTCCTCGGCGGGTTCACCGACGGCGTTCCCGATCCTGCTGAGGTTAAACCCCCCTCTAGCCCTTACCGGGTCACCGGGTCGCCTGACCTCGGCGTGGAAGTGCGGGGAAGTGCCATACCCATAGTAACCAGACCTGATGGTGGCGGCAATCACATCCCCCACACACACATCATCGCCCACCTCTACCAGGGGGTCAGCGTGGAGGAGCTTGGTGACGGTCTCCGGGTTGTCCTTGTTTCTGATAACGATAACGGATTCATGGTCCGCGGCCTCGAATCCATGCCCACTGGGAGCCTTGACCTCCCTGAGCAACACCACCTCACCGTCGACAGGACTGTACGCCTCCCCGCCAAACCTCTCACCGGGGTACAGGTCTACCCCTGTGTTGAGCTTGTGAGAAGGGTAAGGGCTGTTGAAGAAGGCGTACCTGCCCCCCTCTGGGCAGTAGAGCTTGACTCCTTCAGCCTCGGCGACTGGGATCATCCGTGTCAACGTGAACAGGTACACGGGTACGCTATCCCTGAAAATGGTTTCGAGAAAGGTGTAACGCATTTAAGTGAATGAGTAGCTATTGTGTGTTGAGTCTTTATGGAACCAGCTCTCAGGGGAATACTGGAAAAGGTTATCGACGACGAGCTCAGCGACGACAAACTGGAAAGCAACTACCGCGTGTTCACAAACTTCAAGAACAGGGGACTCATCGACAGCGTACGCAGCGCCATGTTCGGCAGGATATACACGAGGACCTACAACGCTTGGCTGGACTTCAAGTCAAACGACGAGACCCCTGTGAGTCAGCTTGAGGCAGCCGAGTTCGGTAGAATTTTCGAGATCAGGTCCATGGAAATCAAGAGCCGGATAATGGAATCCGCTAGTTTTTAGACTCTTTCACGAACCTTTCAAGTTCGCTGAACCTGAACTCCTCGTCATGCAGAAGCTGGTAATCGTAGGGTGTTCCCTTTCCCAGGATAACGGTAAGCCTATCCATGCCGTCAGACTGGTAGCTCATCAGAACCTTGATGGTTAGCCTTGAGAAGCCCTGTGCCCTCATGTAACGGTAAACACCGATACGCTCCTGTGGCGTCATATCACTTGGTCTCAAACTACTCCTCTGACTCCTTGGGCTTCACGGTAGCCTCGAACTCTTTGATCTTTTCCTCAATGTCAGCTTGCTTGTCTTTGAGCTTTTTCATCCGTTCAAGCAGCTCCCTGAGTTTTTCGTCCTCTGAAGCCAAAGTTATCGTGTAGATGAAAGGAAATTGTGGTTAAAAAGGAAATGGAGGAGACAGACTATTCCTCGGGCTGTTTTACCAGGAATAGGCAGTGTTTGTCGTCCTTGGTCAGTATCTCGGGGATCTGGACATCTATGTCAGGACGGTATGTCTGCCAGAAGGCGTGGTGGAAGTACTGGCAGTAAAGCAGCCCTACATCGTTGCATCCCCTCTCACGCCAGATGCGCTCATGGGTGCACAGGTACGTGTAGCTCCTCAGGAAGTTGTCGGTGTACTCGACCCTGTCCTTCTCCGTCTCGGGGTGCCCCGGTAAGTCGTAGTGGTCAAAAAGGCTCCTCATGTTGATGGGTCTTCCCTCCTCCTCGTGACGCTTCCTGAGGCGCTCACCCCTTATCTTGCCGTAGTTCTGGATGGCTCTTATGAGCGCAGCTTTTCCTTCCTCGCCGAAGCTGTCCACCATCTCACGAGCCATCGTGCTGTACATTAGGGCCCAGAGATCGGCGAACTCAGCGATATCGTCTTGTGCCATGATATTATCCCCAGAAATTTCGAGCATTGAGCATATAAAATCATGGATAGAAATAGTCCTATCCACTCAGCACGGTTTTTCAGGTACAGTTAAAAGAAGGATGCTCTTCAAACGGGGTACCGATGTGTCATGTCCATCATAGAGAGGATTCGCAGAGACAAACAGTTACTTAACCTGTCCCTAGCGACTGCTCTGCGCGGCATGCGTGACAACCTCAGGTATATCATCTGGCAGCCATTTGCGCTGAGCCTTGGAATTCCCATCAGAGATATCGGCGCCCTTGAGAGCCTCATGGACCTCGCCAAGATAATCATCCAACCAGTCCTCGGCGCGGCATCTGACGTCTACGGCAGGAAAAAGTTCCTCATAGCGAGGGAGCTCACCGTGTTGGCGGCTGGAATGTGCTTCCTTTTTGCAGAGTCATGGCAACTGCTCGCGGCTGGCATGATATTCATCGGGTTCGGAATCGCGTTGATACCAATCTGGAACAGCACCGTCGCCGAGTCAGTCGAGGCGAACGAGATGGGGGAGGTGTTCAGCATTCTGGGCAGCGCCTACATGACCACGGGTATGATCGGCACGGTGGCGGCTGGCTGGCTGGCGGACAACATGGGGTACAGGATAGTCTACGCCATCTCCGTTGGGTTCGCGGTGCTGTCACTGTTAGTCACGGTTTTCAAGATCGATGAGACCCACAAGCCGTCGGGGGAGGTAAAGTTCACCGTCAGGGAGGCGTTTACGTCACTCCTGGACACTTTCAGGCCGCCCAGGTACATGTGGGGGTACTACATCGCCATGTCAGTGGACCTGTTCGCTTTCAGCGTGGGGTGGAGGCTCATCAATGGCCTGCTGGCGGAGGTGTACGGGTTCACACCTGGGATGCTTGGACTGATGAACGCGGTGAACACGGGGGCGATGGCCTTGTTCCAGATAGTGCTGGGCAGACACGTTGATAGGTACGGTTACAAAAAGTTCCTGACGATTAGCCAGATAATCTCAAGCGTCCTCCTGGCCATGTTGCTGTTCTTCCCGAGCTATCATGTCGCCATAGTCGCCAGTGTAATGATGGGGCTGGGCGCCGCTTTATGGATGCCAGCGGAGCAGGCATGGGTGGCCAAGAACGTTGACCCCGAGCAGAGGGCGAAGTCAATCGGTGGATACAGCACGTTCAGGGGCCTCGTTGCGTTACCGGGTCCATTCATAGGGGGAATCGTGTATGATAGGTACGGGTACCACGGACCTCTGGTCATCAACCTGGTTCTGGCTGTGATAGATGTGGGGCTCCTCTGGTTCCTTGTAAAGGACAACGCCAGGGAGGAGAGCGAGCTACTCGACGACCCTGAGCTCGAGAATTAGCGGGTTGTACCCATCTGGGCATGCATGACGAGCCACAAGGGTCCCGTCGTCTGCCTGTGCAAATGCGACGTTTCCTCCCTGTGCCATGGCGTATATCTTTGGCATGACGCTGTACAATGCGTGGAGGCACAGCCTTCCCTCTATCTCATGGGTGTCCCAGTCGAAGGTTATCTCGTCCCCGACCTTGTTTCCTGCATCGCAGTGACCCTCCTGGCTGATTACGGTTGCTTTTATCTTGACCATGCCCTGTGTAGCTGCTTCAGTGTATATAAATTCCAGCAGGGAAGGTTCAGAGGAGTCAACCAGTTTTTAAGTAAGTAGCCTATATAGCAGCATATTTCTGGGGGAAAATTATGGGAGTCCGAAGCAGCCTTAAAAATGGGAGAGACTTCCTCGCGAGACAGTCCCATAACTACAGGATGATGATAGTCAGGAGCGGCGGGGGCATGTTCCTGTTCAACCTGACGGGCCAATACAGTAGTATATTCACCAAGGCGCTAGGGGCGGACAACATGACCATCGCGTGGCTGAGCAGCGTCAGCAGCTTCATCAGCATGCTCATCAGCATGCCCGTGGGGTACGTCACTGACAACTATAACCTCAAGAAGGTGATGGGGGCGGGGCTGTTCCTCAACATCGCCATGGTGGGCATGTACGCCTTCGCCCAGGACTGGAGGTGGATATTCGTCGCCATGGTCATAAACCCGTTCACTATGGCTCTCATGTTCAGGAGCCAGCAGCTCATCATAACAAATGAGCTCGACAGCGCCGAGAGGGCGAGGGGAATGGGGGTCAGGATGCAGATAGCCATGATCCTTGGCCTGATCAGCCCGATCCCGGCCGCCTTCCTTGTGAAAAGCTGGGGCGGCCTCACCCTTGAGGGCATCAGGCCGCTTTACTACATCAGGTTCGTGGGCATGATCATAATCTACAGCTATGTCTACATCAAGCTCACAGATGTCCTGCCTATGCCGAGGGCAAAGAAATCGACCGGTTTCATAGATGATTTCAGGGAGGTCCTCGATGGGGGCGGCAGAAAGCTCAAGGTGATGATAGTGGTCGGCGCCCTTGGCGCCCTGGTCTGGTCAACTATACAGAGCTTCACGTACCTGTACGCCGCGGAGATCAAGGGAGCCGACGAGCTGATCCTGGGCCTGCTGCCCACGGTTGAAACGATAGCGTTTGTCCTGTTCGCGACCCCCATGAACAACCTGGCGGATACTAAGGGCAGGAAGTACGCGTTCCTCTTGGTTCGACCGGCGTTGTGGATGTTCTTTGTCCTGGTGATCCTTGCACCGAACCAGTACTGGCTGCTCGTAGCATGGTTCCTCAGGGGCATCGGAATGAGCACAAGCGCGTACAACACCTTGTTCCTTGAGATGGTGCCAGCTGAGCAACGGGGCAGGTGGATGGGGCTCAGCAACACGTTCAGCGCGCTGATAAGGATCGGGGCGCCCCTCCTGGGCGGCCTCATGTATGATAGCAACCTGCCCTGGCTGCTGTTCGCGGTCCCGTTGGCCGTGGATATGTTGGTCCGTATACCCATATTCCACTTCTATGTGCCCGAGACACTCCCGAAGCAGGAGTAGTTAAAATAATGAGCGCGCGTCGCGGTAACTCTAGGAGGGAACCAACACTCGTCATCAATAAAGAATGTGAGATAAGCGAGACAATGCGGAAAATTAATCCCAGTACTCTCGGGGGGCCTTCATCTCGCCGTACCCCATGAGGTCGTCGCTCCAAGCCCAGAGCCTGTTGAGCTGGGGCACGTTCCTGATGAACCACTTGACGACGTCATGCACAGGCCCCTTCTTCTTGGCGAAGGCGCAGACCCGGTAACAGACTGTGCAGCTGGTGCCCACCTGGTCCCAGTAGTCCCTGCACTTCTCCTCGTCGCAGGGCCACCTGAAGGCGCCCGGGTTTGATCCGGGCGGGTCATCCCATGACCGGGGTCCAGGGCCAATGGCGTCCCCGGGGCAATGTTTAGAGCATTTCTGACAATCCTCACAGAACTCAAGGATGCCCGGGTCGGCCTGTGGGCTCTGGGGCAGGGGCATATCGGTGAATACCTTGCATATCTTGAAGAGCGGGCCGTCCTGCCAGCTAATAACCCGATTCATCCTCCCCAGGTGGCCGATGCCTGCCTTGAGGGCCATGGGCACGTTCATGGTCATATCGTTCCCTGACGGTACCGCGTTCCACCCCAGGCCCCTGATGAACTCGGCCACTGTCCCTGCCAGTATGTGCATCCTGCTGTAGGCCATCCCGCCTGCCGCGAATAGGGGCGTCGGCGTGTACTGGGTCTCCTCGTAGTCGATGGGAACCGTCATGACGATGGCCCACCTGTGGCTTTTGGGGTACACGGCTTTCTCATCTGTCTCGTGGGCGGTCTCGGCGTCCTCGAATACCACCGGTTTGCCGTCCTTGGTGTGGCTGAAGAACCATCGCTCATCGATCTCGGTGAACCTTACATCCAGGGCGCCGTAGTATCTGGCGGCCTTGCTGATGATCCTGGCTGTCTCCTCCGGGCCAGCTTCCCATTTTGGGATATCCTCGGGCTTATGCGTGACCCCCAGTGGGCTCCAGCTGTAGTAGCCCCTGTTCATGCCCTCTGGTTCGCCGTTGGATTGATGGTTTGCGGTATACGCCGCGTCCCTGAAGGCGTAATCAAGGAGGCTGAAGCCAGGTAACTCCTGCTCTATCCTCCACTTTTTCCCCTCCTGGGTCTTGTACCCTCGTGGGGTTGACACCCTCGTGCTTCCCCTTGGGTCGTGGCGCTTGTACGAGTCCTTTACGGGGTAGTTATCCTCGTAGCCGTTCTTTCTGGTCAACTCAGTCACCCTAGGTTCGCCTGAACGGCGTTCTCCAGTACTCCCTGGGATCCTTCATCTCGCCGTACCCCATGAGGTCGTCGCTCCAAGCCCAGAACTTGTTGAGCTGGGGCATGTTCCTGATGAACCACTTGACGATGTCATGGGTGAGCCCCTTGGGCTTGGTGAAGCTGCACGTCCTGAAGCATACGCTGCACGGCGACCCCACCTCGTTCCAGTAGTCGAGGCATCCCTCCTCGTCGCCGTACCACTTGAGTACCTTCGGGTTGTTTGCCCGGCAGGCAGCCTCGTAGGTTCTGGGTCCGTATGGCAGGACCTGGGCCGGGCAGTGCCTGGCGCATTTCTCGCAGTCCTCGCAGAACTTGATTATCCCAGGATGTGCCAGAGCGCTCTGGGGTAGCGGCAGGTCCGTGAACACCTTCATGAGGCGCACCAGGGGGCCCCTATCCCATGTGATGAGCCTTCCCTTTCTACCTGCATGACCTAGGCCGGCTTGGACGGCTATGGGTATGCTCATGGCGGTGTCGTTGCCCATGGGGGTGGCGTGCCACCCGAGGCCCCTGATGAACTCGGCGAGCTGCCCCGCCAGGTGGTGCATCCTGCTGTACCCCATGTTGGAGGACACCTCCAGCTGGGTGGGGGCGTGCATGAACTCATCGTATTCCATGGCCACGGTGATGCCGATGACGTGCCTGTGTTTGAGGGGGAAGACGGCTTTCTCCTCCGTCACGTAGCCCTCATCGATCTCCACGTCAAACTCCAACGGTTTCCCGTACCTGCTGTGGGTGTAGAACCACCGCTCATCCAGGGTGGTGAACCCGACGCTGTGTGCCCCGAAGTACTTGGCCGCCTTCTCGATGATCTTCGCGGCCTCCTCTGGGCTTCTCTCCCACCGGGGGACGTCCTCGGGCTTTGTCACGTGGCCCATGCTCTTCCAGCTGTAGAAGGCTTGGCCCTGGGTGTCGGTGGTGTCCTCGGGGTACTCGTAGAGGCCCGCGGCTCCGTTGAAAGCGTAATCGACTAGGCTGAACCCCGGTATCTCCTGCCTGATCTTGTCTGCCCTGTATTCCTCGGCTCCGAACTGGACCACGTTTCCCGTTTTCTCGATGGATTGACCGAAGGCTGTGTTCCTCTGGTCGTACCTCTCGTAGCCTTCCTTCATGGGGTATAATTCATCAAATGTCCTGGGCAACGTAACCAACCTGAAAAATGAGTGGCTGGGGGATAATAAGATTTGAGAGGATTAGCTTCTCTCAAATGGGGTGTCCCAGTACTTCTTGGGGTCGCTCATCTTTCCGTAGCCCAGTAGCTCGTCGGTGTAGGCGAAGAAACCGTTTAGCTGGGGCACGTTCCTGATGAACCACTTGACGATATCGTGGCTCAAGCCCTTGCTCTTGGTGAAGTTGCACATCCTGAAGCAGATGCTGCACCCCGTGGTCACCTCGTGCCAGTAATCAAAGCAGCTCTGCTCGTTGCAGTACCACTTGAGGGGCCCGGGGTTGTTGGACTCGTTCTGGGGGTCATATGTCCTTGGACCGTATGGGATCGACTGGCTTGGGCAGTGCTTTGCGCATTTCTCACATGACTCGCAGAACTCGATGATACCGCTTGGGGCGGGTGGGCTCTGGAGTAGTGGCATGTCTGTGAAGACCTTGCATATCCTCACGAGGGGCCCGTTCTCCCACGTGATGAGCCTGCCGTTCCTCCCCACGTGTCCAAGGCCGGCTTGGGCTGCCATGGGTACGCTGAGTGCGGTGTCGTTTCCACAGGGAATTGCGTTCCACCCGAGACCTCTGATGAACTCGGCCAACGTACCTGCGGTTACGTGCATGCGGGCGTATCCCATGTTGCTTGTTACCTCGATTGGGGTGGGCGCGTAGCTGTTCTCGTTGAACTCCATGGGGATGGTCATGACGATGACGTGCTTGTGGCTCTCAGGGATGACGATCTTCTCATCGTTGATGTAACCCGTCTCCACGTCCTCAAACACTATGGGTTTCCCGTTGCTGTCATGGCTGTATATCCAACGCTTGTCCATCATCGTGAACCCAACGTTGACTGCGCCGTAATACTGTCCGGCTTTCTTGACGACCTTGGCGTGCTCCTCCGGGGTCTTCTCCCATCGTGGGACCTCATCGGGCTTGACTGATACGCCTAGGGGCTCCCATGAGTAGTAGCCAGTGTTGGCCCCGTCGTGGTTGTCCGAGGTGTTGGCCGCGTTCTTGAAGCTGATGTCTGGGTGGCTGAAACCGGGTGCCCCTACCCTCATCTTGTCCCACACTTTCTTGGTGTAGCTGAAGGTTTCAGCGCCTAGCAATTGTCTCTTGATGCTGAAAGCGGTCTTTCTCCCGTCGAAGCGCTTGTACTCTTCATTGATAGGGTAATATTCTTCAAATGGTATTCTTTTGCCCACATCATCCCCCCGTGTCCCGCTTCCTTTGATTGTGGATATATTAAATATGTTGCATTTTTCAGCCGACGCCGAGGAGCATGCTGAGCACCAGGACGCTCAGAACCATGCCAGTGATTACAGTGAAGGCCCAGTCCTTTGATACGAAGAAAACGGCCACGCTGGCCACGATCCTGAGCAGCGGGGTTCCCACGAGGACCATGAATCCAAGGAATATCACATGACTCGGCTCTAGGAAGGGGGCTCCGAATATCATCCAGTTGAGCTCAAACATGTCCACTGGGCACGAGTTGTCCCCTGTTACCATGAACAGGACCAACCCGATGAAAATGATAACCCCGCTTAAAGAGACGCTTGCCTGCATGAGCCGGGATATGAATAGCTCCATGTTTTTGTGGTCTCTCAAAATAGTCCAGCCCCTGATACTATCATTCTTAACCCCAAGATTAGGAGAACGACGACGAACAGTTGTTTTAGGAACAGCCCCTGTATGTGCCTGGTAGACCTTGCCCCGAGGTATGAACCGATTAATGTTCCGAGGACAACGGGCGCCGTTATGAAGAAATCGCAGTAGCCATGCCTCAGGTACACCAACGCGCTCGCGGATGCCGTTACCCCTATCATGAAGTTGCTCGTCGCCACTGATACCTTCATGGGGATACTGCTCACGACGTTCATAGCCGGCACCTTGATCCCGCCGCCCCCTATGCCGAGTAACCCCGATACGATGCCCGCGATGTAGCTGATCAGGAATGTTGGAAGTGAGTGATGCACACCGTAGCTCACCTGTTCGCCTGATGCCTCGTCCCAGTAGTCTCCTCCCAGATCCAGTTTATCAGCGAGCCAGTCGTTTGGCATGCTTGTCCAGCTCTTGTTTGTGTTTCTCATCTGGGTCCACATGGTGATGGAGGCGTAGAGCAGGGAGGCACCGAACAGTGTTTGAAGAACCGATTCACCTGCAACGCTCATCAGGGATGCGCCTGAAAGAGCCCCTAGAGTTGTAGCTAGCTCCAGGAACATCCCGAGCTTGGTGTTGGTGATCTCATTTTTGACATAGACAGAGGTGGCTGCGCTACTCGTGGCGACAACGGCGATGATGCTCGCGCCTGCCGCGTAATGAATTGGTACGTCAAGTAAGAATACGAGTAAGGGAACCATGATAACCCCTCCACCTAGCCCCAGCAATGCGCCAAGAAACCCCGAGAATATGGCGATTATTAAGGCGAACATCGTGAACGTGGGGGTCATACCGTAAACCTACGGTCAATATTATTTATATAGTTCTGAAAAACCATAATCCACCCTCATTCCGTGAAACAAGCCCTCAAACAGGTTAATACCAATAATAGACCAATATGCAGTCCAAATACAGCCAAAACTCAAGGGTAAGGGTTATCTGTTTTTCAATGACAGTAGATACGATGTCAAGTTTTTACGACCTGATGTTCGAGGTAAGCAACGAGGAACGGGTTCGAATACTAAGGGTGATAGAGAAAAACCGAAACAGCTTCTCGGGTATCGCGCGCGAGCTTGATATCACGACCCAGGAGGTTAGCCGCCACTTCAACAGGTTGATGGAGGCGGGCCTCACAACGCGGGACAGGGAAGGCTTCCCGTCCCTCACACCTTTCGGCAGCGTCATTCTGAGACAGTTAGAGTCCGCGAGGTTCACCAGCGATCACAGGGACTATTTCGTCTCGCACCAAGCGGACTGGTTGCCGGATATGTTCCTCTCAAGGCTTGGGGAGCTGTCAGGTCTCAGGTTCCGGGACGACGTCATGGTCACTGTAAGCGATATCATCAGGATACTCCAAGAGGCAGAGGAGTACCTGTTTGACATCAATGTGCCTTACGTAGCAGCCGCTTTCCCACACATAAGGGACGCCTACGATAGGGGGATACCTGGAAAGTTCCTTCACGGACGAGATCTGAGGGTCCCAGATGAGATGCAGGGTGTTAGGGATGAATCATTCACCGATGAATTTGTGAGAGAGATATCCCGGAGGGGGGTCTTTGAGGAAAGATACCTAGAGACGGATGTGGTGCTATACATGAACGAGAAGGAGGTCGCGGTCCTGTGCTTCCCCACGTTGAACAATCAATACGATTTCGCCGGGTTCACTGGGGATGACCCGTCTGCGCATGAGTGGTGCAGGGACCTGTTCCATCATTTGTGGGAGAAAGGCCGCTCGATTAGCTAACCATACCGTTTCATATCCCCGAATCCAGTATTATTGTCGATGAGCCTCAACGCCGAGATAGCGAAGACCCTGTACGAGATAGGAGAGATTCTCACGATTAAGGGGGACAGATTCAGGAGCAGGGCATACAACATGGCCGCCCAGAGGGTCACGGCGTTGACTGAGGACATTAGAGTCATAGCCGAGCGCGGGGAACTGGAGCAGATACCTGGTGTTGGAAAGAGCATCGCGCTCACCATTTCAGATATCCTTGAGAACAGTGAATCCGAGGTCTTGAATGATCTCAGGGAAAGCCTACCCCCCGGGGTTCTCAGAATGATAGAGATCGAGGGGATTGGCCCCAAGCTCGCCATGAGGTTCAGCCAGGAGCTCAACATCACCGGCATCGAGGAGCTGGAGAAGGCCGCGAAGGAGCAGCGACTCAGGGGACTGAAAGGCTTAGGGGCAAAAAAGGAGGAGAACATCATCAAGGCAATCTCCGAGTACAAGAACAGGAGCACAAGGTTCCTCCTCGGTGAGGTTCTGCCCATAATTCAGGGAATCCTCACCTATATGGGGGGAAACGAGGCGGTCAGACGGGTAGAGGTTGCGGGCTCCGCGAGGCGGAGGAAGGAGACTGTGGGGGACCTTGATGTCCTGGTCAGCTCCAATGAGCCAGAAAAGGTAACTGAGCACTTCGTCTCAATGCCCCCGATAGTCAGAATCCTAGGCCAGGGACCCACGAAGAGCACGGTGGTCCTCCGAAACATGCTGCAGGTGGACCTCAGGGTGATACCCCCAGAGAGCTACGGTGCCGCTCTCCAGTACTTCACCGGGAGCAAGGAGCACAACGTGAAGCTCAGAACCATCGGTGTCAAGGCTGGTCTAAAGCTCAACGAGTATGGACTCTACGACAGGGAGACGGATGAGCTCATAGCAGCGGAGGACGAGGAGACCATCTACGAGTCAATGGGCATGAGGTGGATGCCACCTGAGATCAGGGAGAACACGGGGGAGATGGAGGCAGCAATGGAGGACAGGCTGCCGGAGCTGGTAGCCCTCGACCAGATCAAGGGGGACCTGCATATTCACACAGACTACAGCCACGCCGTGGACCCCCTTGAGCACATGGTGGAGAAGGCGGTCTCCATGGGGCACCAGTACATCGCCATCACGGACCACAGCAAGGGCCTGGCAATAGCAAAAGGGCTGTCCGAGAAGAGGCTCGCGAAGCTCATCAAGGAGATTGAGACCCTGGACGCGGAGTACCCCGAGGTCAGGGTCATCAAGGGCACAGAGTGCGACATCAAGGGGGACGGCTCCCTTGACTACAGCGATGATACCTTGAGCCAGCTTGATTTCGTTATCGCCAGCGTCCACACAGGGTTCCAGAACGACGAGGAAAAGCTCACCCAGAGAATGGTGGACGCCATCCACAACCCCTACGTCAAGGCAATAGGGCACCCCACGGGTAGGCTCATCCAGAGGAGGAGCCCCTACGCGTTGGACCTGGATAGGGTCTTCGAGGTCGCTGCCGAGCAGAACGTGTTCATGGAGATAAACGGCAGCCCCAGCAGGCTGGACCTCACAGACGTGAACGCGAGGAGGGCCAAGGAGATGGGGGTCAAGCTCTCGTTGGGCTCTGATGCCCACAGCGTATCCCAGATGGAATTCCTTCCACTGAGCGTGGCGGTGGCGAGGCGGGGATGGCTCACCCAGGAAGACGTGGTGAACACATGGGAGCTTGAAAAGGTCCTGGGTTACCGGAAATAGTTCACTCAATCGCAGGCTGCATTCAACAAGATAGGGCTTTATTCAAACCCCGAGCCTGGACTTTTACTCTATGAACATGGTGATGGTCGAGCGGATGTTGGGGAGGCGTCGTATCCTTGTGTTCAACTCCCTGAAATCGGCCATGGTCTCCGTCTTGACCCTGACCATCTCGTCGTATATGCCGTAGACTGCGTGTGCCTCGATAACCTCGGGCATCTTCCTTAAAGTGCCCAGGTTTCCGCTGTTTGAGCCGGGGTGGCAGCTGATCATTATGAAAGCATGGGGCTTCGGGTCATGAGATTTCTTTGTCATGGAAACCGATTGGTTTAGAGTCGCTTGGCGTTTAAGCCTAACGTGCTTACAGAAAATACTGTATAGACTATGTGAGCCTCGATGCCGGCGCATTTTCGGCATCCTCAGGAAGGGGAAAAATCCAACCTTTCAAGGAAATAGGTGTAGGCTACCATGTGATGGCGTTGGCGCCCCAGCTGAGCCCGCCGCCGTATCCACAAGTGACAACAAGGTCGCCCTTCTTCAGTGAGCCGTCCTTCCCGGCCTCGTGGAGCGCGATAGGTACACTTGCCCCTGAGCAGTTGGCGTACTTGGGAAGGTTCACGTATGCCTTCTCCACCGGCATCCCCAGGTTCTCCATACTGACCCTGATCATGTTGACGTTGCTCTGGTGGGGTATCACCCAGTCCACGTCATCAAGCGTGTAACCTGATTGTTTAACGACCTCCCGCACAGCCTCCGGGAACTTGACGGTAGCAAAGTTCCACACCGCCCTGCCGTCCATGTGGAAGTACTCCAACCCGGTCCCAAGTATCTCCTTGGTCATGGGCATCTTGGTTCCTCCAGCGGGGACCTCGATGACCTCGGCCCCCGACCCGTCTGCCCTGAGGTACGAGCCCAGGACCCCGCCCTCATCGGTCTTCTGGAGGAGCGCGGCCCCCGCCCCGTCACCGAAGTAGATGCAGGTGGTCCTGTCCTTCCAGTTGAGTATCTTGCTGTAGGTCTCGGCGCCGATGACCAGGACGTTATCCATGTGGGGGTCCAGCGCCATGCGCGCCCCTACGTCGAGCGCGTACACGAACCCCGTGCAGACGCTGTTCACGTCGAAGGCCCCCGCGTTGACGCACCCGAGCTTGAACTGGGTCCTCGCCGCTGTGCTGCTGAGCATCACGTCCGGGCTGCTGGTGGCCAGTATTATCATATCAACGTCCTCAGGGCTTACCCCGGCGTCGGCCAACGCCGCCCTCCCTGCCTCTGCCGCCAGGTCACTTGTGCATACGTCGCCCTCCACGACGTGCCTGAGCTTGACTCCCGTCTTGGTCTGAATCCACTCGTCGCTGGTGTCCAGCCCCATGGCCACCAGATCACTATTCGTAATAACCTTGGGTGGCACGTACATGCCGGTGCCCTTTATGCCTGCCCTCAACTTCAATCATGTGTACTGGGCTCCATCTACCGCTTTAATGTTGAGTTATTCCCGCATCTGGGGGACGAGGCGTTCAAGCCATCCGAAGATCAGGTCCCTACTGGGCTTCCACGTGACGGCGATGCTGAAGATGAGTGACCCGATCACCATGAGACCCGAGGCCATTATTGTGCCGATGGTGTCCTCCAAACCGCCGTAGACGAGACCACCCATCAAGGCAGCCACCGAGTAAAGAGTAGACTTGCCCAGTATCTCCACGATGGCCAGTTTCCCGAACGGGAGTTTCCTTGACCCGGCTAGAATAACGATAGGAGTATCCGGCAGAGGCGTTAGAGCCACGATAAGAACAGCCCATAACCCGTACTTATTGATCCACCGAGCTATCCTGTCCTCCGCCTCGGTGGGTGGCTCAATTGACTCCGCGACGCCCCACCCGAGGAAATAGGTCGTGACCTCGCCGATGGCCGCACCCGTACCCGCGAAGGCCCCCAGCACCACGGGGTGATAAACCGATGCAAGCGGGAGGAACAGGGGTATGAACATGTCACGGGCCACTACCGTCAGGTGGCTCAGCATGGACGCGATGAACACTCCGATGAGTCCCAGCTGCCCCAGGCTATCTCCCTGGACCATGAGCCTGTACAGCAGACCGCCGCTGAGGAGGGCCACGGCCACGACTCCGACCACGCTGATCACTGCCTGTTTCTTCATGGGGTCACCGAATAGAGTTAAGGGGATGAGGGGAGGGATAACCGTATCGTTTGGGCTAGACCAGGGGGGCTACATCCCTCATGAGCACCTCGATGCTCTTTGCCTCGGTGCCGTACGGGAACACTATGACGATGTGGTCTACGCCCAGGCCAACGTAGCCCCTGAGCCACTCGGCGGCGTCCTCAGGTGACTTGTAGTCCCACTTCTTGTTACCTGAGTACTTTTCGTATGGCGCGGGCGCTGAGGCCTCCGCTCCCTGGAGCGCCAGATGAATGCCGCTGCTCTTCCTGATGGAGTCATAGTCCTTGCCGTACCGTACGCAGTACTTTTTGAGCACGCCCAACCTCTCCTCGAACTTGTCGTACGCCGTGTTCCATGCCAGGTTGAGCATATCCCCGTGCTTTGCTGTTATCTTGAGTAGCTGGTTCCCCATGCCTCCCACGCATATGGGAAGTGGGTCCTGCACGGGCTTGGGCATGGAGACGCAGTTGTTGACGCTGTAGTACCTGCCCTTGTAGTCGGCAACGGGCTCTGTCCATAGCTTTCTGGTAATGGTCAGTGCCTCGTCAAGCTGCCTGACCCTCTTCCATGCGGGCGGGAAGGGCATATTGTAGGCGTTGTACTCCACCTCCTTCCATCCCGCCCCTATGCCGAAGTAGACCCGCCCGTTGCTGATGTTGTCGAGGCTTGCGGCCATCTTGGCGTGGAGCACAGGGTTCCTGTAGCTCTGGCTGGCAACCATGGCCCCCACCCTGAGCTTCTCTGTGTCCTGGGCGACCGCGGCCAGTACCATCCATGCCTCCAAGCAGTTGACGTCCTGTGCCTCTGGCCTGATCATAAAGTGGTCTGATGCCCATAGGCTCTCGAAGCCGTGCATCTCGGCGGCCAGCGCCGCCTCCTTGATCATTGGGTATGTGTAACCGAACTGGGGCTCTATCTGGACCCCGTAATCAATCTTCATACAAAAGAATAGGGGGAAGGTGCCTAAAACAGTAATGAAAAAAGGGTTAGAGGGGCTTGCACAGGATCTCGTGGAGCTTGACGTCCCTGATCCTGCTTGACTCGGCGGCCTCCAGGACCATGGCCGTGTCCGCACCTGCGTGGCTTCCGGCGACGGCCACCACCTTCTTACCCGACTCTATGGCGTTGCTGTCAACGGCCATCATGGCTATCTCGGGGCACACCTTGACCCCCTGGCTGAACATCCTCAGCGTGTTGGCCACGATGACGTTGGGCGGGGGCACGATCCACGGCAGCCTCCCCTCCTGGGGGTCAGTCTTACCTGGCCTCTGTCTGCCCACCCCAGCGCCGACGGCTCCTGTCAGCACGTCGGTGCATGTTACCACCTTGCAGCCGGCCTCCTTGAGCTTGGCACGTGTCTCGTCGGGCATCATCTGGACGCCCTTGGTCCTGTATCCCGTTGCGTGGGTCACCACCACGAGGTTGAGCCCGCTTCCCTTGAAGACCTCGACGGCTATCTCGGCCGTGTAGCCCGTTGTGCTTGATATGAGGACTGTGTCGATGCCCCTCTCCTTCGCGGCCTCTTTGGCTATCTTGAGTGTTGCCTCTGTGTGCTCCTTGCCCGCTTTCTCCCAGTACGTTACCTTTCTCTCGATACTCATCTTATTTCACCTAGAATTATGGAAGAAAAAGGTAGCTTGAGGTGATAAAACTTTGGCTAGGAGTGGATTACTCGCGTTTGCCAACTATGGAGATGGGCTCCCCGCATTTCGTGCACCTGTTTGACCCGTCAAGGGACCACCCAGTGATATCGTACCCGCTCCTCTTGACCACGTGCTCGCCGCAGCTTGGGCAAACCGTGTCCTCGTAGCCCTCGCCCCGGACGTTTCCAACGAAGACGTATCGTAGCCCCGACTCTTGGGCTATCTCCCTAGCCTTGAGGAGGGTGTCAACGGGCGTTGGGGGCAGGTGCCGGAACTTGTGGGCAGGATGGAACCTGCTGAGGTGTAGGGGTACGTCTGGGCCCAGGTTCTCCTTGATGTACTGGGACATGCCCCTGATCTCGTCCTCTCCGTCGTTGGTCTGGGGGATGATGAGGAAGGTGATCTCCACGTGGACACCTCTGTCGTGCATTAGCTGGGTTGCCTCTATGACGTCCTGGAGGTGGCCGCCGCAGTGATTCCTGTAGAACTCCTCGTCCCAGCTCTTCCAGTCCACGTTTGCTGCGTCTATTACGTCCACCACCTGCCTGAAGCTGGGCAAGTGGGTGAACCCGTTGGTGACCAGGACGTTCTTGATTTCACTGTCACGGGCGAACCTGGCCGTGTCCTCCACGTAGTTGAGGTTGATGAGGGGCTCGTTGTAGGTGTACGCGATGCTGGAGCAGTCCTGGGCCATGGCTATCTCCACCACCTCCTCGGGGTGCATGAAACGTGTGTGCACGTTGTCGATGAGGCTGGTGCTGAGGCCGCTATTCTGGCACCATGGGCAAGCGAAGTTGCAGCCGATGCTGCTGATGCTCAACGCCTTGGAGCCGGGGTAGAAGTGGGCTAGCGGCTTCTTCTCGATGGGGTCGATGGCGAGGGATGATAGTTTGCCGTAGGTTAGGCTGATGATCTTCCCGCCCTGGTTTTCCTTGGTCTTGCAGACGCCCCTATTTCCCTCCTGGATAACGCATAGGTGGGGGCAGATGGTGCAGCGGACGCCGTTCCCTGTCTCCTCGAAGAACCTTGACTCCATATCATGGGTTCATCGGCTGTTCCGAGTATAACAGTTCCCATCCGAATACTTGTAAATGGGTGTATCCGATTGTTCATTGATGTGGGTAAGTAGGCCAGGCGCCGACGGTGTCCTTGACTCCCCCGGGGTCAGGGAGGCGCTCCCCCGGTACGTCGATGTGATCAGGAAGCGGGCTTACCCCAAGTTCATGATAACCGACTCCTACGAGTGCAGGTACGGAAGGGGGGACTCCACTGAGAGCCTGTGGGAGGTCCACGATGCCATGCTGGGTAGCTTCAGAGAGGTACAGGAGGGAACCAAGAGGAAGCCCAAGCAGGAGGTCCGCTCATTCCTTGCCCTCAAGACACTCATCGCCCACAGGATCATGCGGGGCTGCAGTTTCTGCGAGAGGGACTGTGGAGTTGACAGGATCCACGGTGAGAGGGGCTACTGCGGCGCTGGGAGAAACTTCTCCATGTTCTCCGCCTTTCTCCACATGGGGGAGGAGCCCGAGCTGGTGCCCTCGGGGACAGTGTTCACGGGGGGCTGTAGCATCAAGTGCATCCACTGCCAGAACTGGGATATCAGCCAGTGGGGTAGCGGCGGGACGTCTCTGCCCCCTGGGATGATGGCGTTGCAGGTGAGGGAGCTGGCGAAAGCCGGCTGCAGGAACCTGAACATGGTTGGCGGCGACCCCACGCCTTACCTGTGGCACTGGCTTGAGACTTTCAGGAACGTCAAGGAGCGCATAGCCACGGTGTGGAACAGCAACAGCTACCACAGCCTGGAGTCGGCGAAGCTCCTGGCTGGCTTCATCGACCTGTACCTGCTGGACTTTAAGTACGGGAACAATAAATGCGCCTTCGAGATCAGCGACGCGCCGGGCTACTGGGAGGCGGCGACACGCAACCACCTCTGGGCCAAGGAGCACGGGGAGCTCATCATCAGGGTTCTGGTTCTCCCGGGCCATAATGAATGCTGCACAGGGCCCATCCTCCAGTGGATCCACGATGAGTTGGGGCCTATGACCAGAGTGAACTTGATGTTCCAATATAGACCAGAGTGGAGAGCACGAGAAAGACCAGAGTTAAGCCGTAAACTAACAATGCAAGAGATAGCGGAAGCAAAACAGATAGCAGAAGATATTGGCTTGAAGAATCTGGTTAGAGAATAGTATCATATAGCTATTGTGCGGAGGGTGGGACTCGAACCCCACTGCTAGTGGTGATATCACCACATTTTATTCGATGTTTATTCCTAATTTTCTGCGCCCGAGTATGTGCTGCATCAACCTTTTTTATATCGTTCAAAATACGTATGTGAGCGTAAAAATCTTGAATAGTAGGGATAAAATTTCTGCGGCTATTACGGGCAGACTTAAAAGCGATTTTCCTGTTGTGATCCCGTATATGGATATTTTTCTGCGTGACCACTGGGAACAGATAACGAATGAACCCTGGTGGCTCGCTGAGAGACAAACGGAATTGGATTTTACATCCAAATTGAAGGTTGAAGAAGATCTTCAGAATAAACTTGACCTGGACTGGATACTGTGTGGGCTGTGTCCTTCAAAGGAATGGAGGGAAAATAACTCCATTGAAGTTGTAGGCGATAAAATATTTTTAGTTGACGCCGAAAAAGACAAAAAAACGGAGATAATGAAGCAGCCGCCCGGTGGGACACATATAAAACGCGATGAGGAACGGGTTAAATCAATCGATGAAATAGATGCTCATGTAAAGGTAGTAGACGCAAAGACCCAGATTGAGGAGGGAAGACTCGACTACATCGAGAGGGTGGTGGAAAAATTTGGGTCTGATAAATATATTTGTGCAAGTATCCTTTCCCCTTTCTGGAGCTCAAGTGGATTCTTCGGCATCACTAAAACCTATACAAACCTCTTCAGGAAACCTGAATTGGTAGAGGCCATATGTAGAAGGCTTACCGAATCTTCGAAGGAAATACTTAGGGCTTATTCAAAGATTGGTGTCGATATAATCTGGTTTGAGGAGTGCCTTGCTTCGGCAAACGAGATTTCATTAAGTCATTTCAATCGATTCTGCTTACCCTATAACGAAGAATTGTTCTCTGAGATTAAACGACTAGGAATGAAGAGTGTATACTATCCCTGCGGTGATGTCCGTGATAGATTAGAGTTGATGATTGAAGCCGGTCCAGACTGCATATCTCTGGAGGAGAGTAAAAAGGGATTTGAGATCGACTTGGCTTGGGTCAATGAGGTTGTTGATGGCCGAGTATGCATCTTCGGAAATCTAGATTCGATAGGTGTCCTCCAGAACGGTACCATAGAAGAATTGAGAGAAGAGATAAGAAGGCAGGTCGAAATTGGGTGGGAGAATGGAAGGTTTGTAATGTCCCTCGGAAGTCCGGTTACCCCGAGAACATCTGCATCGAGGGTAAGAGAATACGTCGACCTCGTTCGTATAGAATCAAGCCTTATCATCTAATCGATGATTTTATCCTCACTCAACGGGTTGGGGTCAAACCCCCCGTAAATTTCCCCCTCGAGTTGGGTTCGAACCCCACACTATACTATAAAAGTGGTGGGTTCAATTCTCGCCGGTCCCACCAAACTATCCACTAACGTGTGTGTGCACCAAGCGGGGCAAAGCGCGCGCGCATTCATAATAAATGAGTTTGTGTTATCGTTTTTTCTTGGCTTTTATAGTATTAATAAAAACTTCTCGTGCAATATCATCTACACTTTTTCCTTGTTTTTTAGCTATTTTTCTTAGTTTGGCATATATTTTAGGGTCTATTTCAACTTGTAAATGGCCCTTTCTTTTTTTCACATTAACATTGGAAACTTTTAGTATAGATAACTCTATTGTTTTTGTAAAACATCTTTTCTAGGATATAGCATATAGTAACTACATATAATGCGCGCGCGTAACATTAAGGTAGAATTGATCTATTTTTCTTCGTCCTGTGATTTCTCCAGGGTCTTCAAGTGTTCTTCTCGAAGGTGTCGGCGTATGGATTCTTTTACTGCTGGTGACAGGTGGTTTGGTATTTGTTCCTCCAAGT